>WLWE01000018.1_pt1 | contig 153969 bp, 198 predicted proteins | sample 6718301 | NCBI WGS metagenome assembly WLWE01 (sample SAMN12718691, study PRJNA515312) | sponge metagenome | isolation source: marine sponge | host: Mycale hentscheli | place: New Zealand: South Island, Marlborough, Capsize Point | collected 2003-05-01
TATTAATTTAAACTTAATCCATTGTCCTTCTATTGTGCAGTGGAAATCAAAACCAGCTTCGTCGCACACTGAATTAGCCAAGTCTAATACACTCATTTTATATGCACTAGTACTAGCATAAGGAATACTAGCAGCAAGATTAGTAATAGGAGTAAAATCTACAAACAGTGTATCACTTCCACCTACAGTTTTTATCTTGAAACCATTACTATATAATGAGCCTAATATTGCACTATAAGTTGAATTACCATGAGCTACTCTGTTTTGATTTGATAATCCATATTTGCTACAATCACCAGCTTGTGGACGTAAGGTTGCATTGGTGCCATTAACGTTTTCGTTTCTAAGGTGTACAGGAACAGATGCTCTCTCAGTAATAGCATGTACGTTCGCTCCATTTACATCGGCTATGTTTGTACGGACAAAAGTAGTACCGTACTGACTTTGCCAAGCGCGAACGCTATCAAAACCAACTACATTTTTATTCAACATTATATCACCATTCGCAAGCATTTCTTTAGCACAAGTTAAGGTAACCTTTGTTGTATTCCCACCACCGTCTTCACTATTACTAAGAGACTTTATAATACCACCAAACTTAAAGCTATTACAAGTAAATATAACAGCTCGTCCAACATTCTGTGCTGGACTAACACCAAATGCATTTGTACCTGCTTTTCCAGCTAGTGTGAAAGAAAGAGTAGAAGATTCGCTACCTAGTCCTATATTGCTAGTAAACCCTAAAATTCTGTCTGTTGCACCTTGGCCAAAAACACTATTGTTTGTTCCTGCATAAACTAGTGAATAGTTTGCTGTAACTGATTGACATGGCATAATATATTTCCTTAATATGAACTAGACGAACTAGACGAACTAGAGTCAGATGAACCGTCTATAATAATACTGTCTTTGTAAGATTCAAAATTTAATGTACTTAAAACCTTAGTATCAGGATTAATAAATACTCTACGTTTATCTTGATATAAATATTTATTATATAAATCCTTGGTGTTTCCTTCTATAGTATATACACCAGCAGGCATTTGAATTAATTTTACTCTGTCACTAAATGTCTTTTTGTATCCTAAAGGCCCAGAGACTGTAAACTTAACTTTGACAGGATCTGTTTGAATAACAAGTTCATTGGTATATATGGTATTAGGAGAAACTTCATGAGTGGTAGTAGTAACTGTTGGTATGTCTACAGTAGGAGGTGTAGGAGTTATTTGAGGCGGGAATGAAGGAATTGCAGGAGGAGGATTTGTTATTTTAGAAGAGTCGTATATATTTATTAAAAGATCTCCGTGTTTAAAATTTAAAGTTTCTGTATCTGTATGTAAATCATTGATAATAAAATCAATCATTTTAGAATAAAAATTATCATAAGGAGTATCATTTACAGCTTTTAGCTTATTACCATTTTGATCAGTAATCTTAACGATATAAGCTCCAGGCTTTATACTCTCTAGAAAAGTTTTATTATCTACAGACTCATTATTTAGTCTTAGATCTACAAGACTCTTTGTTTCTTGATCATAATACTTATATGATATAATATAATCAGGATATCCACCAGACAATAAAAGAGTTAAAAAGCCCCCATGAAGTGAACCACCAGATCTTTTTACATACAAACTATCTAATAAATCAAAATTATTTAAATTATTTAAAAATTGATAATTATTAGCAATAGCTTTTTGATTTGTTCTGCAATCAAAACTTACAGACGAAATATCATTAGTTCGTAAATCTTCAGAAGTTTGTGTGTTTTTCAAAAAGTCAATCATAAATATACTACCTGCTATATGTTTATTTTGTAGGTAAACCTTATCTCCTACAGTAGCCATAGCAAGTTCTTCAAAAGTACCATCTGACAAAAGACGACTTAAGGTTATGTCTTTATCGTTTTTAAATTGAGATAAATTTAAATCTGTTGTAAGGACAGACCCTTTTAATAATTTTATTGTTCCAACATTATTGTTATATTCTTTATCTATTTTAATTTTTTTACTGTCTGAAATAACCAATGATATATTTTCATTAAGGATATCCACCTCGCTAGTATCAGATATATCAAAACCCTTATAAAAAGGTATGGTAAAGAACCATTCATTATTTTTAAAACCAAAAAACTTAATATTAACTAAACTGTGAGTATCACAATTAACACTTCCATAGATAGCTTTTCTATCAAATATTTGATTACCAATTTCCAATCGTATATCGCTTCGTTCTGTAATATTAGAAATATAACTTAATACCTCACTATCACTAATTAACATTCTATAAGGAATAAATAATGTATCTAGTATTGGCTGAGATAAAACTTGTGTGCCTATGTCTAAAGGAAAATCATTAACTGTTATCAATTCAGCAGAAAGGGGGATTATATTTTCTGCGGTTTGTACATCTGTTAAAAAAGTACAATTATCTTGATTTACAAATTCAAAAACATATGAACCAGGATATATTTGACTACCTATATCATAGCTATACTCTATAGGATTTGAATTCAAGTCTTGAGATAGTTGTATGCCTATTTGATTGCCAGAGCTATCAAAAATTTCACTACCGGGTTGTTTTAGAGACTCTATTACAGTAGTGTCATACTCGTCTATACTTGTAATTACATTACCTTTTTCTCCTGTTGTGCTACTATATATATTAATTCTATGAGGACCTTCACCAAATAATAATGTAAACTTATAGTCTTGTAAAAAGCTATCGTGTATAGCAGGAGGGGTTTTACTAATGATATTATATTGAGGATTAGCATTAGGAAAATTAAATGTGAAATTAGATCCACTGGCCAAACAATTATTAGCATCTCGTACGGAAACATTTCCCGAACTCTGTACAGTCACAGGTATTTTACCTACAAAGCCAGAACCAGAAGGAAGAATTACACTTTGAGTTCCATAAGATACAATATAAGGAGGTTGCCCGCCAGTAAAGCCTATGTGTATTGAACCTTCTGATGCACAAGGCTCATTGTTAAGAACTACTTGAGTAATACTTATAGGTGCAGGACTATTAACTTGATATTGTACTGATGTAATAGGAATTGATCCACCTAAAATATTAGCAGTATATGTCCCAGTGCCTAATCCATTAACAAAAAAACCATTAACAGAGGTATCCGCATCAGTAGGAAGATTTTGCCAAGACACTGATAAAGGCTTATCTATAGAACAAATACTAGCCCCATCACCAGTATAAGTTATATTTAATGAGACACTACCATCTGTATCTAATGGACATAATACATCCGTAGAAGAACCTTCTACATTTATAGTACAAGTTGGGACATCATTAATAGCAAGTCTAAAATCAGCGGTTCCACTTAAAGCTAAGCCATTCGTAGGACTAAACGCATCGAGATCTTTTGCTACTACAACAGCATCGTAAAAGGGCTTAGTGTTGTAATCTAATTGAACACCACTATTAAAAAATAATGATCCTACAAGAACGCTTTCAGTAGGATTATCTGTAATAACAGAAGAAGGAACTATGGTAAACTTATTTCCATCAATACCCGCAAGACTTAGTTGTATTTCAGACTGTGTTTCATCTTGTACGTAAATATCAGCAACTTTAAATCTACCCAAACTAGTGTCTGTAGTTTCATTAATAGATGTCCCAGTAGGTTGTAAGCTAACAGTAGGGGCTTCGTCCATATCATTAATACTTAAAGCAAATTGACCTCCTAATTTAGTTGCTGGACTACTACTAGGATGTCCAGAGGCTACTATAAAATATTGGTTTTGAGTTTCAAAATCTAGTGCTCTATCTGCTAATACTTTTAAATCTGGATCAGTTGTACTATTATCAAAAACCCAAAAAGGATCTAATGCACCACGAAAATCTCCTACAACTCCACCTGTTGTAAAAGCTAGATTGGTAATAACTAAATCATCTCCAGCAAAATTATCTTGATCTTGAATAGTAAGAGTACTAAGAAATGTTTCAACTGTAGAGGAAGTTTCATTTATTGTTCTAGCAGAAGGTGTAAAAATAATACCGCTAGGCTCTAACACATCTTCAATATTAAGAGTAAAAACACCTCTAACAATAGGAGCAGTAGTACCAATTATTCTACCTACTAAAAATCCAGTATAACTATTCCTAGTTTCATAGTCAAAAACATAACCATTAGCTACACTTAAAGTTCCAGCGTTAGTCGCAGCATTATAAGAAACATTAAAAAATGTAGAGTCAATACCTGTAATAATTACCTCATTATCTGTTCCTCCGTCTGGATCTGTTAAATCAAAAGTAGTCAAGGTCGGTAAGAGATTGGAAGGAATATTTTCTTTTACTGTAGCAGTCGTATTAAATAGATTTAAACTAATAGGACTATGTCCAGCAACATTTAAGGTAAAGCTTTTTGCTGCTGTATATTCTGTAGTTCCTGTGCTTTTTGCAAGAACTGTTACTGTATAATCTGCATTAGGTTGTAAGACACTTCCGGCTTTTACAAGTAAAGACAATTTATCATTACTAATCTTAAAATATTGTTTATTAATTCCTGCTGCTATGTCTATATCGTTATTATCGAACGGAAATTCATCAACATCACTCAAAGATATTATTGCAGCAGGGTAATCTTGTGTTGCTAGATCAAAGTTAGATGCAATTTTACCGCTAGATGGGCTTAAAGTTATATCTGTAGGAGGTTCATTAACATCATTAATAGTCAATAAGAAAGTATCAACAAAAGGCACTCCCCCAACATAGGGGTCTACTCCAGTAATTACACCGGTCATGACTGTTGTAGTTTCGTGATCAAGAGCTATTCCAGATTTAACATATACATTAGTTCCACTAACTTTAAATATCTCACTTCCTAAAACTTCATTAGCAGAAAAAGTGTTGGTACCAACAAATTCGTCATCTGTAAATGTGATAGAACCAATAAAAATTTCTCCTGTAGTAACTTGACTTGGAGCCAAGCTAATAACAGTTTCATCTATACCAGTATTTGCAAAACTTATACTACTTAAAGGAGTAGTGGTTGTAGATAAAACAGCTAGACTACCACTAATAGTATTAGTTTCATATGTAGTTCTAGGCATCAATACAAAATTTTCTAATCTATTGTTCATACTGCCAGTAGCCAAAGCAATATCTGAATAATGACCCATAGTTAATCCACTAACAAAGGTATGTTTTTGAATAGTATAATCATAATCATTTATTGTATATGCAGTATTTCCACCATCATTTAATAAACATGTTCTAAACTGCTCTCCATGCCTATGTGCGCTTTTAACCACACTAATAGGTTCTTTGATGCCAGTAACAACTTTTTGCACAACAGGATCGTCATTATCATTTAATCTGCCATAAACATCTAGTAAAATTACTGGCCTATCAGTACTTGTTGGAGCCCACAATATAAGCTCATTACTTGTTTTACAAACTCTCTTATACGTGCCACTTGTTGGAGCATATCTACTAATAAGATGTGGACTTACATAAGAATCAACGATACTGCCAGATAATCCTATAGGAAAATCTAAATTAAAAGCCAAAAGCTCACTATGATTAGTACCGGTGTTAAATACAGAAGCTACTAACGCGTGTTGAACTAGAGCTAAATCTGCTCTGTAGTTTAGATGAGAATCAAGACGATAGCCACTTAAGGATATGCCAGAAAAAAAACTTGTCCCTGCTTGAATTGGGCTAATACCGACTACATTTTCGGTTTTTGCTACTAGTTGAGCATTCCTGACATCTAATTGAAGAGGAAAATGATCTAAAGCTGGACCATAACCTGTATTTACAGGAAAAATTAAATTACCATATTGTGGAATATTACTATCATCATAAGGTTGGCAATTCACAATCTCAGAATCAGGTTGTTTGTCAACAAAATTAGGAATATTAAACACATCAATATTATGAGGAATTCCATAAACTCCAGTAAACATCCTATGGTCCACACTAGTTTGATTGTTGCTAATAGGATCGTATAATACTGATTCGTCGGTTCCTAATATCCAAAACCTACCCCTGTTATTATTTGAGCTATACTGATCTCTTACTGTTATAATTCTCTCTATACTACTAAGAGACGTTGTAACTTCTGTAAACCCTGTTGTAGCAATATCATATTTATAAAATTTATTAGCACTAGTATTTTTATATCTAATTGCTAAATATCTTGAAAATCCTGCTGCTTCTACTATGCCTGTTTGTGTAGGGTGTGTTGCTTTAATTAATCCTGTTTGTCCTACAGTATATACAAAAAACGAATTATCATTAGAGTTAAAATCAACACCAGTATCATTAGGTATAGCAGCAATATATCTTGTTCCTGCTGAATCATGAGAAAACACATCTGTTTCACCAAAAGATATAAAGTATGACCCTTCTACTTTATTAATACCACCAGTAAAAGGAATGTTAGGACCAATACCTGTGTGATAAGGATTCGGTGCAGTATTTGATATATTAATCCTGGTTATAACCTGTCCATCTATTAAAGGACAGCACTGATCGGTACTGGCTTGATCTGGGTTAGTATAATAGGCATTAACATAAGCAGTTCCACTGTATGAAGACAAACCTGAAACGAATTGTGGGGAGGTGACATCTAAAAGTGTACCGATAGGAACTTCTCCTGGTCCTACTCCTCCATTGTATCGTAAATCTACGGTATCATCTGAGCTATTATTGTTTGATAAAGAATGCTCGACACCTATACCATCAGCTATCCCGGCACCACAACCAACAGGGGTACAAAAACCACCACGATATCCTACAAATATGTCTGTGCCACTTAAGGTTAAACCACTAGGTATAGTAAAAGACGGTATTTCAGTGGCTGACTCAACACCATATTGTTGCTGATAAAACCCAGGAATCTGAATACTATTACCATACGATAGTCCAATACTATGATTCGCGGTGCCATATACAGTATTAGTATCCTGACCATCATCACCCCAGCCTTTTATAAAATCTTCGTCGGCTATTCCATTATGAATAACTGTTTGTACATTTAAAGTGCTTAGACCAGCTGCTACTGCACCTTGAATATTGTTTAGTCTTAAACAGAAACTTACTCCGTCGTCAGTATAACCCGGAGTAAAATTACTTATGCTAAAGTATGCCGCATGTTCTCCTGCAACAGTAACGTTTGTTATATATCTCAGTTCTTTATTTAGCTTATCGGGATCATCCAAAACATCAATACACCCTACAAGAGCTTCTGTTGTGTCTTCATCTATACAAATAGGATGATTACTAAAAGTAACACTATGACCAGGAGCTTCATTTGCATCATCAATACTAAACAATACATATCCCACGCACGTACCAGGAGATAGTGACCAGTTGCCACTATGTACTATTTTTCTATAAGAAGTGCTTCCAGGTAAAGCAGGGGCGCTTTCAAAGGATGGAACCTGTGTATTTAGGTAAACATCATAAACATAGTCCCAATCAGTAATCTCACTCAAACTCATAGTAACCCAACCAGGTAAACTAACAGTTAACGCCCGAGGACCATCAATAGCACCTGCAAAAAACTGTGTATAAGGACTGCCATCAGTAGGATTTTGTTCGTTCTCGACCACTGGCAGCTCAAGCGCTCCAAAGTCAGCATATTCATCGAAACAAACATCTCCATCTCTGTACGCATTAACAGTAATTTTAATCTTATCTAATTCTTCATTAGATTCAGAATTTAAAATTTTGTTATATAGTTCTTTATTTTTATTATCCTTTTTCATTTCATGCACACTCTATATATTCCTCTGTTTTGCTAAAACTATATCTGCCCGTTTCTTCACCTTCTGATATTCTAATTACGTTACCACCAAGTAACCCTAAATCATTTTTTTGTGTGTTAAACTCTGTTCTTACTCCACCCTCAACCGTACTTACAAAATCTTCGTTACAACTTGTAATTCTTCCAGTAACTTTTAATTTCATTTTCCTAGCTGTTTTACCAGCACTTTTAAAAACAATAGAATCAGTTTTTCCTGGAATAAGATATTCTGCAATTTTATGAACATCTTTATTTTCTGAATATTCTGTAACAATTTGATATCCTTGAGCCACACACTTTTCTACATCAGAATAAGTAAAATCAAAAGCAATACTTCTTTGAGCTTGATTGTCTATTCTTTTTGAAGACGATAGTATTCTACATAAATCCAAAGGTAAAGGGGTGTTATCTCCACAAGTACTACTTAATAAATCCTGTGTAGCTACACTGTCAATATTAGATATTTTATTATACACCGTTTGAGCATCAGCAAAAGATCTTAATCCTGTAATATTTCCTTGAATATTTAATTGAGCTATACCGGTAATCTGATCTGTCCTGTTAGATCTATTAAGCGTTACTACAGCCACACTGTTAGAGGGAGCTATAATATATTTTTTACTTATAGAACCACCATTTTCACCAATAGAAACTTTCTCATTAATTAAAAATCTAGTAAATCCACTTGGAATCTTAAAATTTCTATCGAAACCTGTTTGAGAATCTAAAAATGTCTTGATATTTTGTTTTTTGTTTGTTGCACCACCACTATCACACCTATCACTAGCATAAACACCAACAGAACATTCTACATTATATTCTCCTTGAGTAGCCAATAATTTACCGCTACTTTGAAAAACAAAAGTAGATAAAGAACTTGCGTCTAAAGATTCTGATTTAGAATAATTAGTTAATATTAAATTGCCTTGCATACCTGCATAAGCACTACTTGGCTCTATAAAAGGAGTTCGACCACTACTGCTATGAGTAAAAACCATAACAATAGTATACCCAAGATTTAAAGGAGAATCAGTATCAGATGTTGAAGCAGACTCTATAAAACCTACACTTCCTACTAACTCACCTAAAGTTCCTCCACAAGTGCCTAAGCTTTGTAGGGTACGACAAACACCATTAAGAGAAAGAATAGTATCGCTCATAGCTTCATATGTAGTCACACTGTCTGCATAATGAGTACCACTTAATGTTAACTTTATAACACCACCAATAACGTCTTGACCAGCATAGAAAAATTCTGGTTCAATATTAAAGTCAGGTGCGGGTTTTAATCCAATACCAATAGATAGCATAACATTTTCTCCTTATAATGTATCTGGTTGTCCTAAAAATTCTGTCGCAGTAATGGTGCATCTACCATTACTAACTACTACATTATGTTTAATAATAGTACCACTACCATCTTTAATCTCATTAAATTTAGTTTCTGCTTTTGTTTTAAGCTCACTTGTTAAGCATTTGGACGCACTACTTACTTGAACATTATACTCTTTAACATCTGCTGATTTACTTTGAAGGTCTTGAACAATAGTGTTTGGAACACCCCATCCAAATAATTCAGCATGTAATTTTTTATTTTTTATATGATTAGTTCTATGTTCTACTTTATATCCATCTCCATCACAATTTTGAGGTTCTGTACTAGATTCTATAACGGCTGTAGCAGTTTTTCCAGCATGATCAACATCTACACCTGCTGATGTAACATTAAAACAACTGCCCGCAGGTAGCTTAGGCAAAGCTGTTACACAAACAATAGTTTTTCCAGGAGGAGTACTAGAGGGCGTAAGAGTTCCATTATAAGAATTCACTACTTCTTGAGCTAGACTTTCAGCCGCACTTCTTGTACTTTCAACAGCAATACCACCAAGAGGATCAATACTCATATTTTCTAATGTTTTAAATGTTACTTTGTAAGTAAGTTTTTCATATTCTTGTGGAGTATTAATCTTTTCTATTCCCTGTTCTTCACTACTAATAATAGTAGTACCACTACTTGATCCATCCGGTACAATCGCAGCAGAAATATTTATGCTAGCAGTGCCTTCTTTAGATGAATTTTCTGAAATATTAAGATAATTTTTTGTTCCTTCTGTATCTATAAGTTTTGCTATCCTGTCAGGAATAATAGCTTTGATTTGGTTTAAAGCTGCTTTTGCTAGGTCTTGCGAATTAGTGTTACTATCTACTTGTTGACATGATACAGATGCTTCAAAAGTATATGTGTTATAATTATTCCAATAACTTCCTCCTGATTGCAAGCTAATCAAATTTATGTCTTTTGGAATCTCAAGGCTTTCTCTATAGCTTAAATCTGTAACACCATCACTAGGAGAAAAATTCCAACTAGATATTAAACTAGCGTTAATAGGAACGACTTTAAAAGTAATTGAATATTTCAATACGTTGGTATAGTCTGAACTAGAATCAAAAGAAATGCTCGCAACTCTACCCTGTGCTATATTTGCACCATATACTAAAGATCTAAAGTTATTACTACCTTCTTTGACATATGCGATAATCTGATCTGCTGTCTGTACTAAATCTGCATCTTCAGACAGCACAGTATCATGAATAGTTACATTGTCTGTGACCCCGATAGTTTCTCCATCAGAATCATAACTATATTCTCTTTGTACTGAAGCAGTAGGTCTGTATAAAGTTAATCCCTGTGCGGTAACAGCCATTTAAAATTCCTTCTAGACAACAAATATATTACCACCTTGAGATGGAGTACCTGAATTTAAGTATCTACCAGTAATGTAAACACTATTTGCAGCAGAAGGGACATTCCACAGACCTGTACCACTATCATGAACAATAGGAGTATCATGTCTTACTGTCCACGAAGTAGTTCCCCCTATTTCGCCAGTATTGTTTGTAACGCCCAAATTATAAGGCGCATAATTACCCAAACCTCCGGCTCCTGTCATTATGGTTATTCCACCAGCTGCACCAACATGCTTAAAGTCATAAGAGACTCCTCTGTGCAAATACAAATCAGGATTGATTTGACCTGTTGTACCAGCACCACTTACAGCATATCTATTATTTAAGCCATCATAAGTTACTGTAAAGGTTAGTTTCGGTACGGCAAAACCACTAGAATCAATATAGTTTGAGTCATTAGTTAGCTGACTAACATTAGATCCGCTAGCCACATAATTACTATCATTAGTAAGAAAACTAATCTTTGTGCCAGAATGCATTACGTTTGTTAATACGCCTGTGGTTGTGCCACTGTGATGAGACAGCACAAGAAGACCAGAAGTTAATCCTGTAGTATAAGTAATACCAGTAACATATGCTTCTCCAGTAATATATCCAGCGTCATTTGTAAGAACACTAATATTATCACCACTACTTATTGCTGTATTATTTCCAATTTCAACATTAGCATCAAACCTTACAGTAGTTCCCGTAATAATAACAACATCATTTTTAATAATAGTATGATTACTACCTGTTGCAGTAATATTGTTACCTATAAGAGTAACACCAGAATAAGCTGCTGTATTACCTTGACCAACAACATAAACACTATTATGATCTATATTGTTGTTATAACCCAGAACACTAGAGTTATTACCAGATACAGAATTATTAACTCCAACGGCTCCAATGTTTTCTCCATAGATACCATTATTATAACCTATAACAGCAGAATAAAGTCCACTATTTCTATTAGAAGTTCCAACAGTACTAGTATAATTTTCATCTACAGTATTAGAATTACCCAATAAGGCCGTATTATTATTGCCCGAAGCACTAAGCTCATTATTATATCCTACTACTACATTATTACCACTATTAGCGGTCAATGTATTAGACATACCTACCACAACAGTATTATTGCCTGTTCCAGTAATAGTTAAACTATTACCAACTAATACAGAATTATCAAAACCAGAGACATTAGAAATATTAACATTATTAGGACTAACCCTTAAAACATCTGTTAACACACCGGTCTCTAAAGTTTGGATAAAGAATTTAGTACTTTCAGATCCACTAGCAGGATTGGTAACTTCAATACCATAAGATACGCCAGTTGTAGAAACCCCATTACTATTATTAAATACAAAATTTTGTTTATGTTGAACACCTGTGGTTGAAACCCTACTATTAATAACATTAAAATCTGTACCTGTAGTGTCTACATAAATACATATTCTTTCTTGATCATCATGTTTTACTTTGATATAATTATTACTATTACCTACTAAATATGTTGTGTTATTCCCTGTAACATCAAATCCAGAACCTCCGAACAACCACATATGAGATCCTGTTACAGTGTGATTTTTACCAAAAGCACCGCCATAACTACCACTAGTAATAGTATTAGAATGACCTACAGCAATACTAGTATTTCCACAATTAGTATTGGAGAAACCTATAATTACATTTTCACCCTTATTAGTATTGCTACTGCCGACTACTAACCCTCCTGAAACACTATTATTAGTACCTATATTTAAATCGTCATATGTTAATTTAGCAACGGGTTGCAAGGTCCCATTATGGTTAACTAAAAAGTCTAACTGTCCTTCTTCTGAGGCATTAGTTTCATCAGCTACTTCTGCTAAAATTCTTACATATGTTGTATCATTAGAAGCACTGTCTATTCCAATAAAATCTATTCTACCTACATCAGTGCCATCAGTAGAATTAGTATCACTATTTTTGAATGTAGCAACTGGAACACCACCAGATCCAGTATTGCTAACCATAATTCCACCAACACCTGTAGTATTTACATGTAAAATATCTAATGGAGAATTTGTTCTTAAGCCTACCCTGTTAGTAGAGCCATCAACAAACAGAGTATTAGCAGCCCCATTAGAATGCACAGCAAAATCTATTGATCCGCTTTGTAGGTTGAAAGTAGCGCCATTTGATTCTGTTAGTTGTATAGAAGCATCAGATGTTCCAGAACCCCCTATAAACAAAGCATTATCTTTGAAAAATAAACCTGTGTCACTACTTAAAGAACCACCACTAGCAAGTTGTACAGCACCATCTGATCCATCTGACCCAGCAGTATCATTTTCAGGGTCTAGTACTATCCAGTTAGTATTATCAGTATCAGAAATAAGTTTAACAAGATCATTCTTTTTGGTCAGGACATACGTTCCTGTACTATTAATAGTATTTGATCCACTAACATCTAGCGTAACTGCATTAGATCTTGAGTTCTGACTGCCGCTTAAATCAGTAATCATTAGGTCAATTGCTACAGAATCTGTATTACTCTCAATTAGTGGCAAATTTAAAGTCATATTACCTGAAGCAGTTAACAGATATGTTGTGGTAAGATTAGGTATGTTGTGTGTTGCAGAGGTTCCGAAACTAAGTCTTTTACTACTAACATAATTAGGGTTAGGAACCATCATGTCTAAAGTTAAGGCTCCATCGACCGTGGCCCATGCTACTCTAGAGTTATCAGATTGACTAGAACTATATGTTTTTTCTCTTGTAAGCCTTAAGTCGCTAGAAACACTTGTAATATATCCTATACCATATTCATACTTACTAGCTTCACTGGCAGCTGTAATTCTATATACAAATCTTTCTTCCGAGCCAGCAGAGATATTAACCACAGAGTCAAACTGGTTATAACTTCCCGTATTGGTAAAGTCTAAATATCCAGTACCTCCTTGCGGCATAGGGTTAGCAGCTGATGCTTGTGCTGCTCTAACTCTGTAATTATAAAATTTATTAGCCATGATTAATATACCCTTTTTAAATTATGCTATTTGTGATCCACCTGAGCTTAAAGTGTTTACAGTAATACCTGGATTGTCTTGTGATAGTGCCGTACCAACTTGTGCCAATATGCTATTTTCAATACCTCCTATCAAACCAGCTATCTGGTCTAAACCAAGAACATTAACTTCTATAGGGGCAAAAGATATAGTTCCTACCACATTAACTGTTCCTTGTATTTGTCCCATATTGCTAATAGCTGCTATAAGTTGATTTGTTTTGTCTACAAACGTACCAATAGAATTATCAAATTTAGTTAGTGGAGAACCAAAATTCTTAGCAGCTCTGTCAAAAGCATTAGAAGCTCCTTCAAATTTAGTGCCCGCATCATTTAATACACCAAAATCTCTTTCAGAAAGTGCTGTGGCAGCCTCAGCAAAAGTAGCAAGATTGGGGTTTAGTGTATTAGTAGCAGTTATAAAGCCTGCAAAATCTATGCCACCACCACCACTACCTCCTCCGTTACCAACTGCTCCTCCATTGTCAGCATAAACAACACCACCCCTAGACATTGGTTTACCTGATCCATTAATACTTTCTAGTAAACCTCTGTTTCGTTTAGTTGCATCTCTGTTGATTACAAATTCTCCTGGAGTAAGCATAGCAGGAACTGTATCTGTTCCTTTAGCAAAGCCTCCTGCACTAAAGTAATCATTTACGGAGCGTAAAGCTCCACCAAATTCTTTTCCGCGGCTATCTGTTTGTTTTTCAAAACTTACATTACCATAACTTCCAACCATACCTCCAGAAGCAAATCTCTGAATGCCTTGCGCCTTAAATAGTTTTTCTAAATTAGCTGGCTTTTTTACTTTACCCATAGGGATCTCATATAAAACTGCTCCTCGTCGACCAGCAGCGTCTGGACCATACACACGCGCAATACCCGAATCAATTCTATATCCCATTCCAGCATAAGCTCCACTCTCGGTTCTAGGAGCTCCTGCTTGAAGCATCTGTTTGTCTGCAAACTGTCTGAACCCTTTGCCGAAAGACTGTTCTTCTGGTCTCTTCGAAGAGAAGAAGCCCCTACCGTACTGCCCTGCTCCATAAGTTCTAAACGCATCTAAAACACGAGGCATTTTTTCATACTGATCTACAAACTCACGTTCTGACTTGTTCTGGCTGTTTCCATATCTTTTTCGAACTGCAGATAATGTAAAACTAGGGTCCTTGTTAATTTTTTCAAAATTCTCCATTCGTTCTTCTGCAAATGATTTCATTTGTGGTCTAGTTTTTGGTTTTACATCAGTTTGTTTGGGTCTGAAGATCTTTTGAAACAAAGTTTTTCCTGTAGGTGCAGGTTTAGCTGCTGGTGTTGTAGTTGTAGCTTTAGCTGCTGGTGTTGTAGTTGTAGCTTTAGCTGCTGGTGTTGTAGCTTTAGCTGCTGGTGTTGTAGTTGTAGGTTTAGCGCCCACAGATGTTGAACCACCTGGCAAGGAACCTATACCATATTTCAAAAACAATTCTCGCGCTGCTGACTCAGATGCTGAACCGCTTCTAGACATTGGAGAAGCTGTTAAAGTCTGTCTCCTGCCGTATCCGCTACCTGCTGTTCCTCTAGGATCTCCTACGAGTCTGGCTTGTCTCATAGCAGCTGATTCGCTAGTTTGTGTTCCTTGTGGACGACCACCACGAACATTGGTAAAGTCTACCGATGATGATGCTCCTGACTGACCTGACTGACCTGACTGACCTGACCGACCTGACTGAGAGACTGGAAGTTTTACACGTGGTTTTTGAGCTGTCGGTGTTTTTAATCCTTCAAAACCATAGTTTTCCATTAACTTACCTTCTGTAGCACGACTCTTAGGATTAAATCCTTGACCTTGCATTGTCATAATAGCTTGGTCATGAGGCATACCATTATCTCTTAACTGATTGTACATCTTCTGAGCTGCTGGTCCTCTAGCAAGAACTTTCTGCCGAGCTACACTAGCTGGGCCGAAACGTGAACGCGGCAATGGTGAACTGGTCCCCGGTCCGTATGAAAGTGGGGTATCTTTTGCCGTTTTTTTCGGCAAGTTAGACAACAGTCCTGGAGTGGTACCTCTAAATATCCTTGGCCTAGGAATAGGAGTTACCGTTACCGGCTTAGTTACATGCAGAGGGCGCTGACCCAGTCCTGCGGGCCCGGGCGCACCAGCAAATGGTCCCACTGCTGTTATGAAGTGACCAGCTCGTTCTATCAATGAATCATCCATAAATGTACTTCCAACACGACCAGGCATATTTAGCGTTGGTACTAGTGGATTTACTAAATCAGGATTAGTATCATTATAATCCTTAAATAGCCCAGTCCTAACATTAGTAGAATAGCCAGTTGTAGCCTGTTCTACTTGTTGTGCTGTAGGAACATTTACTTCTACTCTACCGTCTTTGTATCGTGTGATACTATAGCCTTTGGAGAAATTAGAAGTTATTGAATCAGAACCAAACTTTTCAAGATCAGCTTTAGTAGCACTTTCAGCTACTCTTACATCTTCTATAAAGTTAGTATATTCACTAGCATTTAAACCAGGATGAGTATTTTTAAAAGTTTCAACACGAGCAGTATTACCAGCAGCACCAGCTGGTCTGTTTTGCATTCTGTTTATCGCAGCAATTTGAGCTGGATCATAATCATTACCATATCTCTTACCTATCACATTAGTTGCAGGTAGGCTATAGTAAGCTAAAGACTCAATTCCTTTTGTTACAAGATTTGAGGCTTCTCCTACAACATTAGTCGCAGTAGAAACAGTATCTTTTACTGCTCCTACAATATTACTTCCTATTTGCTCACCTTGAGCAAACAACGCCTCTCTGCGTTCTCGTCTTTTTTTTCTTTCTAGTTTTTGTTGTTCATATGCAGATATTATTGAGCTTCCTACCCCCTCAGCAGTATTGATTACTCCTGATATAAAATCTGAAGCAGCACCAGCTCCAGCAACAACGGCCGATCCTGTTCCATCAACTAATGATGTAGTTAATTGACCAGCAGCCTTGGTTTTACCTCCAGGAGTTAAATTATCATAGCTAACTGTTGCAGTATCTCCAGTAAGATTACCGTCTCTATCAACTGTAGCTATTTGTAAATTACCACTACTATCTGTTCCAACTATATTACCTCTAGTAAATTTAAGTTGTCCAGTTGCAGCATCTCTGTGTTTGTATAAATATTTTTCGTCATGTCTTTTTTGTGCTCCGTCGGAATCACGAGTTGAACCGCTAAATAATGCACCAGGACGACCAGATTTTACATTCATTCCCCCAAACATAAAACCACCACCAGCTGTTTTTGTTCCGGCACGCTTACCCAGTATAGAAGATACTGTAGGTGGATTTTCCTGCTTCACATACTCCTGTTGACTTAACATTTTGTCAGGCACTTTTTGACCAGCAAACTGAGCTGCTTTGTATGCCTGTACGTATGCATAATGTTCTTGTTTTTTCTTTTGTTGATGTGCATACAATTTAGCTGGGTCTTGTGCTTCATTTTGTACAAAAGTGTTTATTTGTGCATCAGAAGCACCTGGGAATCTCTTTTTCAGTGCTGCTTTACGCTCTGCTATATATGAATTTTGAAGGCCAGTCATATACTTTTGTTGCTGCTTTTGAATAGCTACTTGTTGCTCTTGAGCATTCAACTGATTAAAATGAGCCTCTGCCTGAGAATATGCTAAATGCTGATAAGCAAGAGGCATAGTCCCTTTCATTTCATATCTTCCTGTCGCTAAATTGTATCTAGGCATAAATGTGCCATACTTTTGCATATTCTGATTTCGATAATATTGATACAACTGTTCTGGCGTGACTGTCTGTTGCGGTCGTCCTTGTACCCCAGCGATTGGGCCAACTCCACCGCCACCGGGAGCATAGAGAACCCCTCCATCAGTGTGTGTTCCAGTGCCGCCTGCATTAATACTCTGAAGCAATCCTAAATTTTTCTTAGTTGATTTAGCATTAACAACAAACTCTCCAGGAGTAAGCATTGCAGGTACAGTATCTGTGCCTTTAGGTTGCATATTTACCAATTGACCCTGAGAAGCATATACAACACCACCACTAGCAAATCCTTGTCTTTTAGCCATACCATTAATAGCTGTAGCTAAATTCGCCATTGCCGCAGCTAAATTCTGATTAGATGCTACTATAGCTTGTTGTATAGGAATAGCTTGTCCTAATGCTTGATTGGCTTGTACTTGTGCTTCAGTAGCTCTCTGATAAACCTGCATTAATTTTTGTTGTCTATCTGTAGCATTTCTTCTTGCTTGAAACATTTTTTCAAAAGCAGGAGTCAGCGGTCCAATTGAACTTAAGAATGATCTCATCACAGTTTCATACATCTGATTAAATTCTTTATTATCTTCACCAAAGAAAGGTTTCAATTCTTTAAGAATACTAACTACTCCACCTCTTTCATTGGCCAATCCTTGTTGTGCAGCTTGTCTAGCTTCAAAAATATTACCACCACCCATTAGGCTTTCCATGTAAGCTCTTTGTGCCATAAAGCTATTATTTAAATCTAGTGATCCTCCACTAGCAACATTTTCCAAAGTGTATATTAAACCTTGTATATCTGCTAGTTCTTGTGGATTGGACCCTACTAGTCTTTCGCCAAACGCTGATTGTTCTTCTGCCCTTTGTCTAATTCGTGATATTTCATCTAGTGCAGCTGTTGCTATTTCTGTACTATTAGCAAAAGTTTCTAAGCCACTTCTTGTTTTGTCTATTTCTACATTAATACTGCCTAATTGATCTGTTAACTTTTTCCACTCTGGACTATTAGTGCCTGACAGAGAATCTCTTCTAGCTTCTATTTGTTCTCTTCGAGCAATTAGATTTTTTAAATTATCTCCTAATTGTTGTATACCAGTAACCCCACCAGTTTGATCAGCTACGCTTGCAGCAACATTTTTAATAACGTCTGTAATAGGAATATTTTCTCCTAATCCTTTTCGTAATGCTAAACCTCCTTCTCTTCTAATAGATGAAGCTCTATTGAAATATTCATTACGTTGGATTATGGCTTCACTAATTTGTTGAACAGCTTGACTATATTGTTTTTGAGCACTACCAAGAACTTCAAAACCTCTTTTAACAACATCTAAAGCTCCATTCAACGATGGTAGATTTTTAACAATATTATTAATTTCTTCTTTAAGTGCAGCGTCTCTTTCTGCCCCAGAAAGTTCTGCTACATTTTTAGATGCCGTTTTAAATGCTTCCTTAAGTTGTTTATTAATCGTTGCTGAAACATCAGAACCTAAGTTTAGTCCACTAATCATATTCGTTAAATCTGCACCAACACCCTTAAGGATAGTTTCTGATTCAGCACCTGGTTTAGCTCCTGAAATTCTTTTATTAATAATACCTTCTATATTATCTCCAATTTGAGTACTAGCAAAAGCTAAGTCTCCTACCCTACTACCTCTAGGACCAAAGTTAGAAGTTACTCTATCTATAGCTTCTTTAACAGTATTTGATGCATAAGCTTCAGGATTATCCAATATACTTTTTTGTTGATTATTATCAAATCTAATACCTGTTTTCCCTAATCCAGCAGAGAGTGTGGATGCAGCTCTGGAGAAATTAGAATCCATATTAGCTGCAACTCTTGAAAACGCCTGATCCATTTTATTAAATGTTCTTTCCAAAGCTACTTGTAATTGTGCTGCCGCAGCATTAGCATTTCTAGCAATTCTATCAGCAAGAGCAGGGCCGAGAGTAAGCTTAAGTTGTTTTGTAACTTCTTTGTTAATAATATCCTGACCAGCTGCTGTACCCGCCCCGCCTGCAGCATCTAAACGTTTTGCTCCTGCTACAGTAGATCTCGCTATAGCTTCTCTTTCTTCAGCATTTAAGCCTCCAGCGACTTGTGCTATACTAGCTCCTCCGTCAACTCGTTGCAATCCTCTTTGCATCGACATATCTGAAATAGCACTATATCTTCTAGCCGAAGCATCCTGAGTAGCTGCTATCTCAGCTCTGACTTGTGTAGCAAAACCTTCTGGGTCCAGCAATTCTGAAACTGCACCAGTTAGCCCTTGATTAGCACGTACCCTACTAGCTGCATTATCATACTCCGTACCCAAACCAGTACCAGAAGAAGCTCCTCGAAAATCCATTATAGATGATGGAATATATTCAAGCAAACTAGGTACCAAGCCCATAAATGCTTCACGCAAACTACCTCTGCCAGATGTTGATGCTGCGTCTATAGCTCTTGCAGAATTTACTGCACTAGCTAGTTGTGCTTGTAATTGAGCAGCCGCTGCTGCATCATTTCCGTTTTTAGCTAACAATTCTAAAGACTTACTGGCAGTATCTAAAGCTTTGTCAAAATTAGTTTGACCTAATTTCTTATCAAAGTCAGCAGCAGTATTTGCAATACTTTTAATAATTCCATCAAAAGCAACAATTGCACCTAGTCCAAGAGCAGCTCGTCCAGCAACTTTACCTGACACTCCCTTTCCACCAAATGTTTTCAAAGCTTGAAAAGCTACAATACTTGCGGAGGCAGCAGTACCTAGTGACTGTAAAACATTTCCAGCCCTTGCTGTTTCTGTTGTAGCATCTCCTATAGCCGCACTAAAAGCAGATACACCACCTTGTATTACAAATAAATCAAGTGCTCCAGCTTCCCGACCACCACCACCACCATCAATCTTAAACCCTCTCTTTTTCCAAGCAGGATCACTTGGCATTCCTCCTCCACGGAATCTTTGAACAAAGCCACCATTATTATATCCAGTGATTTTATCAGCATTATTAAGAGCCTTAAGATTGGAAGATCCTATTCTACGAGCGGCACCTTGATTAATTACAAACTCACCGGGAGTAAGCAATGCAGGAACAGTGTCTTGTCCACTAATAGAACCTCCTGCTGCTTTTCTTAATTGTTGAGAAACTTTTTTATTTCCAACTTTTGATCGTCTTTTACCAGTTGCAGATAAAGCACTAGAATCTTCAAATACCAATAAGCTTCCTATAGACATTACGTCTGCTCTATTAGTTAAAGAACTTCCTGACGCTCTTTGCATAGCCAGATCATCTATATTGCTTCTAGGTCTGAAAATAGATCCAGCAACCTTTTTCATTAAATCAGCATCTGTAACTGGTTCTTGAACACTTTTTATTTCTACAAAATTACCAGTTGGAGATTGTGCATCTATTCGAGATGAACCACCAGCTTTTCTTTTAATGTTTTTAGTTTGCAGTAAAAGATTTTCAAAAGCAATACCTCTTGCTTGTGGACTTGGAGCATTTAAATAAGCCTTAGAAGAAGATAATTTAGAATTTTTATTAGCTAAATCTTGACCACTCAAAGACCGTCTAAATATAGAGGCTTGCACTTTATCTTTAGGGTTTAATACTAGTGGCACACTGGCGCCAAGAGCCGACTGAATGCTAACGCCTGGGTCTTTGTTATAAGTAGATTTTCTATTTTTTACAAATCTACGAGAACTAGGATACTTGACTACTCCACCTTCAGCATACTTATTCATTCTGTAAAGATTGTCGGCACCAATAGCTTGTACAGCTTTTTTCCTAATTACAAATTCTCCAGGGGTTAGGTTAGCTTTAACACTATCAAAATTACCACTGCCCGGAACCATACCTCCCTGATTGAAACCTAGTCCTCCTTTAAAGCCTTTAGCTAAACCTCCTAAGCCTCCTACTACTTTAGCAGCTCCCAAAGCAGCCAATGCAGGCAATACTGGTTTGATAGCATCTGCAACTTTAATTAAAGCACTAGCTAGATCAAGACTTAAAGTTATAAATTGTCTAAACTCTCCTGTTTGTCCTATACTTCTAATCAAAGCATCAAACTGCTGTTGTACTTTAGAGATCTGAACACCTAAAGACTGTTGACCTGTAGCAGCATCTCTAGCTAAAGAACCAGAACCTTGTTGAGCAACATTAAGGGCTTGTTGTGCTGTAGAAAATCTTTGGATTAAAGGAATAACCTTACCAACCTGACGGAATCCACCAAGTTCTTCAACAATACTACTAAACTGTAGAGATCTAGGATCTAAGGTTCTCAACCCTTTACTTAACTGTTCTATAGCTCTGAAAGGACCAATAAATTTACCTTCTAAGTCTGTCAGAGTAACACCAAATGCTTTTAATGCCTCAATAGTGTCTGCTCTTTGAATACGAGTAAAAATAGTTCTTAAGCCAGTAGCAATTGTTTCAGCACTTTCACGAGTAGTTGCCCTAACACTGGTAAACACAGCCAAGAACTGATTCAGAGCTTCTGTTCCTGTAGCTACGCCTTTACTGGCAGAAGCAAACACACCACCAGCCCTTTGAACAGCTGTAATCAGGTCACCTGCTTCAACAGCAAAACTTCCGGCTACAGCATTAATACTACCTAATGCCTGTTCTAATTGTCTAGTACTAATACTAAACTGTTTCATCAAGGCAATACTACCTTCAACAGTATTATTCAAATTGCTGAACGTAGGAGCCAATGTAGTTAGGGCTAATGCTTTTAATGCTCTTTGTGTTTCTCTAGCACTTAGACCAGCCTGACTCAAAGTAACAGCAACACTAGCCAGTTCAGAACTACTAGCTCCTAAAGAAACAGATAGTTTTGTAATTTCGTTGGTAAGACCATTAAGAGATTGTTTTGTGCTATTTGTAACCTGAGCAATTCTTGTTACCTGTCTATCAAATTCTACAAATTTCTCTAAAGACTGTTGTGTAGCCCTAGTAATTGCATAAAAACCAGCAGTAGCAGCAGTAAATGCACCAAAACGCTTAACAGCTAAACCAGCAGCCTTACCGAATTTTTCCATTCCGCTAGCAGCATTAGCTGCATCTTTACCAGTTTGCTTTAAATTGCGATTAACTTGAGCAATCTGTCTTAAAGTACTAGTAGGTAATTTAACGTTAACATTAGCCTGAATATTATTCAGTCTTTTATTAATGTTATTAACAACCCCACTAAGATTATTAGGGCCTTGTAAGTTAAGCTGAACTGTAAGATTGTAACCTTTAGCCATTTATTAGGTATCCTTTAAAATAAAAGAACACTACGCTAAAAAACGTAGTGCCCCTTTGGAAAATACTAAACCACCAAATGTTTTACTCTGAGACTGTCTCTGCGGGTTTCTTTCGTTTAGTTTTAGCAACTTTTTTTGTAGCATTAGTTTTCTCTTTTTGTACAGGTTTCCCATCCTTGTCCAAGAACGGCTTAAATTCAAATACGTAATCTCCCGCATCATCTACTAAATTTCCGTCTTTATCTATAAACTCACCCCTGCTATTAATATATCTACCATTTTCATCCAATAAACGACCCTCTTCATCAACATATTTACCATCATCGTTGATTAATCTTAAGTCTTTATCTACAAAATTATATTCTTTAAGAAATTTATTTTCTACCAAATTATTCTCATAATTGTCGTCTAGACCGTATAATCTAGATGCCAACAATGAAGCGGCCTGTATTGCAACGGGTTCTGCTGACTTATTTAAGTAGTCCTCATATCCGTTATAATAACATTTGTTACCATCTGTGTACACCAAACAACAAGATACTAAGTAATTAAACCTAGCATTATCAGCTTGGCCTTCAGCAGTATTACTATCTAGACTAGTCCTAGAACTAATCAAATCCCTCATTTTAGCTCTAAGTTCTCTCATGTCTAAAGCTACTTGTTTAGCTGAGGCAAGATTAATGCCTCCTTTAGCTAAGATTTGCTCATGATCTAGCAATTCTTGCTGTAGAGTCTGTAGCTTCCTTTCTTTTGCATCATCCCATAATCCCTGTTCTTTTAGTAGGTCATCCAACCTACCCCGAACAATACATCCAGATTTAACAGCATCTGAAAAAGCTTGATTGTAAACCTTTTGGGCTTCTCGTTGGTCTTTAAAAGATGGAGATTTTAAACCCAAATCTAAAGTCTTTCCATCTACTTCAATATTAAAAGAATCTGTAATCATTATCTATCTCCTAACTCTGCATTTGGTTGTTTAATCACTATGGTTTCCTTGTATGAGTCTTCTGACATCATTGTTTGTAAAGTTTTACGCAAATCATTTAAAGCACATCTCATTTGATAATTACTATGATCTAATATTTCTTCTCTTAATTCTTCCCAAAGTTGCCTATTCTCTGCTTGTTGTACAGAAATAGCATCTTTATTATGACCCCAAACAAAACCCAGATAGTCCTCAACTCTTGCTAAAGATCCTATCATGGCTGTTTGAAATCTTTTTTCAATAGCTTCTGTTATGTTTGAGTTATGGTGTCTTCTTCTCATTTTAATGAGTCCTTTGTTTTTTCGTCTATTAATTGTTGTCGTACCACAGGTATTTCCTCCCATTTAATTTGTCCTTTCTCTTTCACGGTATTACTAATCATTTTCATGGTCCTCTTTCCTTCGATATTATTTAAATCCCAAATAGCTTTCTTTTCTTCTGGTGTGTTTGCAAATATAAAGATATTATCGTGTTTAGCAACTTTACCAGTAATTTTACTTTGTAATTTATTCTGTAAATTCTTTTTCTTTACTTTCCTGTTTTGGAATAAAAACCAACCGTCCAATGCATCATCATCATTTATAATATCATCACTAGGACAATCTTGATGCTGCTTAACATTATTGTACATTTTATTTAATGTTAACAAATTCCTTTGGTCATCATTAAGATCTATAGATGGACCAAAAATATTATCCTGTATATTATAACTACCCCATAATTCACTTTTTGCGATATTTCTTAAGTCTGTTGCTGTAACCATATTCTCCTCTATAGGCTTTAAGAATTTAGCAAGAGCAGCTAGATCCATATCTTCATAGTTGTCATTAAATATATGTTTATCGTTTGAGTTCAAAATCCTTTGAGATATAATATATTGATTTTTTACAGAAGTAGCGTAATGTTCAAGTTTTAGATAGTCTAAACTATGTTTAGCGGTATTTAATTGTTCTACATTTTGTTTTAAGTGTTTTAAAGCTTCTTTGTTTTCTTTTCTTTTGTCTCCATTTTCATAGTCTGTATAGAGGCTTACTTTATGTTCTTCTATTTGATCTTTACAAAAATCCAACCTCTCTTGCATATCTGATGACCAAAACTTATAGGTCTGTAAAATATTATTAACCTGTTGATCAGTCATGTAAGATGTCTCAAACTTAGCATCTTCCATTATATCTACATACAATTCCTCCGCTTTGTATTTTATTTCAACAGATGGGTATATTACTTTATATTTACAATTATTTACTTTTATGTAAAAATATCCACTTAAAATACTATAAAATTTATATCCTAATTTATAATCCATTCTTTAATCTTTATTCTGGTTCTGGTGGTGGTCCACCGGGTCCTGGAGAGCTATTCGCAGTACTATAGTCAGTTATTCTACCACCCTCTAAAAAGCCATAATCATCATAAGATATATAATTGGCTACCATAGTTTGTGGAGATGCTCCTACTCCTCCTTCTCCTATTTCAAGACTTTGTAAATGAAATCCTGTAATAGTCAAACTACTAGATCCAACGCTAATTGAAATATTTTCTCCAGTGGTTTGGGCAGCAGAGCATGTGCCAATCTTGTTCAATTTATCAATGGTGCTAGACAATGTATTATATATTCCAGTTTCAGAAGCCATCTCTATAGATGCTGTAGTTTTGATAGGGAAATTTACAATACTATGTTTGGGCCTTGCGTCCCCTTTGTTATAAAAATTTTCTCTATTTATTTCAACCGATAATACTACGCTCTGATGATTTTTACCAGGAGCACCACTTCCTCCCCAAACTCGATATGGTGCCCTACCTGTTATAGCATAGTCAACGCTAGGACTATCACTACCACTTTTTAATCCTATAGTATTATATGTGTATTTACCAAGAAAAAATCCTTGTGCTGTTAAACTATACTCTGCGTTAGTCAAAAGACATTCTTCAGCTTCTATAGATTTATCTGCAACATTATCAATTAACTTAATAGATATGGGAGAGCTAAATCCTGCAAGAGTGTTAAAAGCAGTAACAGATGTTAGCAATTGTTCAAAACTAACTTGTCCTACCCTATCTCTGATATATGGAATAGTTCCTGTACTAATATTGATAAGGTCTAGTCCAGCATCGCATGAAACAGTTGCGTTCTGGACTAAACCCTGTTCATTTCCATTTACCTCTAATACTAAATCTTTATACTGTAGTACACTCACATCATAATTATCCGCTGATTACGAGATCATTATAGGTAGTATAGCCATAAGTAGTACTAGCGTTTCCACCACCAGTATCACCACCATCTTGACTAATACTGCTAAGTCTACAACCAGTAGCTGTAAAGACATAACCATGAGCACTTGCAAGTCCACCCTCTGAATTATTACACGTAACAGTAATAGTTTGTTTAGCTGGAAGACTACCATCAGCAGTTGCAGTAACACCAGTCAGAACAACATCTGTTTGATCAATACCAGTATTAGCTACCGTGAATTCTACACTAACTTCAAACGGGAAATTAGCAAAACGGAAATAAGGATCAAAACTACCCAGTTTGTACATAGCCTCACGACCAAAGTCTGTACTAATACTAACATTGGTCACATTCTGACCAGATACTTCAGTTGGGAAGCCAGCAGTACTAATCATCTGTCTGTATGTGGCTCTAGTACTATTTCCGGTAGGAGCAGCAACAGTACCCGTGCTAGCTGATTTATTATCTGCAACAAAACTAACTTCTTCAGTAGCAAAACCATCTACAGGAATATTATAAGCGACACTACTTAAGAAGGCACCTGAAACCTGAACAGCTTCCTGATTGCTGGTATCCATGCTTGTATCAGCATCTTGCGTATTAGCAGCAATAATAATAGTTCTTTGTGTAGAAGCATGATCAGCAATACTACTCTGCGCAGCCCCTGTGAATTTCTTATAAATGGTATCAGCGCCATCAAGAATCTTACTTACGCTAACTCCAGCTTCAGCATCTGTAATAATATTATCATAAATAGCTACTTTACCAAGCTGAAAAGCCTGCTCCAATGTAAAATTTGCAGTAATACCTGCACTTTGAGCACCCTCAATAGTTGAGCCATTAACTGAAACAGCATGAGAGGCGTAATATACTCTATTGGCCATAGTAATTCTCCATCATAAAAGGTTAAACGTATACGTTATGTTTTAAATACACCATACTAGGAATTTATTAAAATTAATTCATTGTCTATAGATATTGTAGAGCCATACAGCTCAATACCATAAAATTTCATGTCTGATACAGTAATACGACTAAATCTAGAACTCATAAGAACATAGTCATTATTAGCTAGTACTTGGTCATATTCTAGTCTTCCAGTATTTACACTACCATCAAAATTTAATGGATAAGTTCCAGACTCTACTAAAGTGTTTAAATTATATAAACTGATATATCTACCCTGTTGCCTATTTAAAATATCATTAATTTTATCACAATCTGTTTTATTTTCAGCTAGTACATGAACTAGTACAGTTTGAGTAGAAGATAAGCTAGTATCACCTAATCTATACGGTTGATTACGACTTCTATTTACAGACTCTACCACAATAGCAGGAAGCTGCGTTCTATGTTCAGGAGGAATATTATAATCTCCACTAGCATAATAATTATTGCTGAAATCAGGAGCTTTAAAAGAATTAGATTGTATAGTTTTCCATATTCTAGACTTATTAGCTACTTCTACATTATACATTTTATAGCTGTATGATGCAGATACTGTGTTCATTCTGTTGATGGCTGTATCAAAAGATAGTGTTCCTTGTTTGTAATTTACACTATATCCTAATGTACTATTACCTGTAGGAGCAGGATAAAAACTACTACCAGAAACACCACTAACTGTTACTCCACTAAATGCTATAGGAGAGTATGTTCCTGATCCGCTTTCGTAAACCCAATTTTCTCTAGGAGTATGCCAAACCGTATAGTCTGTATTGTGAGAATCTTGAGTTGGTCTTAATATATGCATATTAGACCCATAGATATTAGAATAGCTAGAGTCAACATTACCAAACGCACCTATCTTTAATAGACCATCATCTATAAAAGAAACAATATTATGTTCTAATTGAGTAGTTAATGTATGTACATTAAACTTATCTGCACCTGTAAAACTCATAATGCTTTTTCCACTAGTTTGTTCATGTGTTGTTCGATTTGAGGCAAGGCTGCGTCTATCCCTCTAGTAATCCAATTATCATCTAAATCACCAGCAAATCTTAAAGGCACTCTAAATATAGCAGATTCTCCCTTAACCATAATGCCTTGTCCAGTTCTAGAATAAGGACTAGTTTTAGGAATATATCTGTATCCTACTACTACACTATCATAACCTCTAGTTAATAACCACTCTAGCCAATTAACCTCTACTCCATTTTCTGAAGTATAGGAAGCTGATGGAGAAGACAGCAAATCACTAAAACCTTCTCTAATCATACTAATATCAATACTAGCATTTACGCTATTACCTCCAGTTTTAGGTCTTTTAATTTTAACTTCAACATTCTCTATTTCTGCCAAAATAGCATCTACATCTGAAGAATTAGCCACACCTAAAACATTTCTTAATTCTCCAGATTTAAGAGATGAATACTCGTCTTGATTTCTAATGCTTTGTAATATAGTATCTTTTATAAATCTTTCTGAGTTGCCAACATTAGAAAAAACTGTAGAATTCAAACGATCTACAATACTTTTAACAACAAATTTTTTCAGATCATTAATATTTCCTTTGATTTTGGAAAATATTCTCATGCTACTCATATCTTAAGCACCTTTCCAAAACGTATACAAATAGTCGTTAGATCCCAAGCCGATAGGTTGTGGGTTTGAATCTCTAGTATATTCGTTATTTGGGTAGTAATCTGTGCTTGTATCTACAATTAATGTGTTTGCTGACTGTATTTTTTGTAAATCTGAAAATTTACTAATAGTTTGAATCATTCCGTCAGGAATAGATATAGTATTATTGAAGTTAATCCATTTCTTAGCATCATATATAATTAACAAGTCAACTGTTGCTTCTTTGACTGTGAAAGTAAAACCTATACCATTACACACAGGACAAAGCTGACCATAAGGAAAATTATAATCTCCACCAACTTTATATCTGCCACTAGATCTACCAGTAATAGGATCAACTATACAATTAGGGCATTGTGTTTTTTTATTGTCTTTACTTATCAATTTGCAAGGTAATGACAACTTATCTGTACCAAATAATGAATCTATTTGATCTTTATACATTTGTTTTAAAGTAGCATTAATCATATTAAGTATCCGATACTGTAGCAATACCTTGAATAATTTTTTGTGTATTTCCATTAGAAGCAACTAATCTTATAAAATAATATTTAGTCCCTACAGGTAATCTGGATGTCTCTTTTACAGGAATGCTTAAAGTTGCCCTAGCGTTAGTAAAATCTATACTTATCATCCTATTTTGAGTAGATGCAAATAACAGTTCGTTAGTACTAGTAGAAGATTCTTTAATAACAGCATTAATAGAATATCCTGACAAATCTGCTGCTGCTGTAGTAACAACTCCTTGACTATCTGTAGTATTATTTTGTAAATCAAATATAAGATTAAAGGTAGCTCCTCTTACTATAGATATATTATTAGATGTAGATGTCAAACAAGTTGAACCACCTATAGAATCATCTACTAAAGAAATAGCATTAACATTTGTGACACAAAAAGCCATAATATCACCTAACTATAAAATTTGTCTATGTAATAACCGTTACGATGAAAATCTCCCATAGCGTTGCTAGTATTTCTAGGATCAAAATCATTACCAACAAATGGACTTAGAACAGCCTCACAAATATTAGGATTACCAATTTCAAACTCTGTACGGAGTTTTTCATATATAGCACAAGGACCTTGATCTAACAACACTTTATATCCTCTTAAATTTCCTTGTACTTGTATACTGGCAGAGGCTAAATTTGTTTTAATACCTTCGTTTACAGCTTTAGTTCTAAATGTACTTTGATCTAAAATACAAGCACTTTTAAGCGCTGTAAAAGCTATAAAGTCATTATCTCTAGTCGCTGTTACTGCTGGATCAGGAGTAATTGATAAATTGACCACATCTATTGTATAGTCTGTAGATAAACTAACTTCCCTGATGACATTCTGGGCTGCCACAGCCACAACTTGTTGAATTCGATAGTCCGTATAAGTAGGAGAATCCGTTAAATCGTTAATCCAAACCCTTGTAATTAGAGGGATTTCTAGCTGCCATGACATATTTAAACCCTTTTTTTAAAGTAATATAATCAAATCTATATACACCATACCAGACTATGTAATAAAATAAACAGTATTTGCATCGTATCCTGGACCACCACTAGATACTGGCAAATTATTATACCCACTTTGACTAATAGAAACTATATTATTAATTCCTGTAGCACCTGCCATGTTAGTAGTACTACTAACAATATAACCAGAAGTGGCATGATTGCCCCAATCAAATGCTTTTTTCCACTGAGTAGAATCTCCATCTCTTTCAGTTTGTAATGTGTTTTTAAAAAATTGACTTCTATAATTTGGCATAGTCTTGCTCTTAAATTGTTTATTGTTATAGTTTGGGGTTATTGTCTTTAACTGACTTAATACATAAATAAAATTCTGATGTTTTATCTAAAGATTCACTATCAATAGCGTGCCATAGCATATCTAATTGATCGCCTATGTCTGGATATTGTTCTCTTCTGTTGTGTTGATATTCTGTAGCGTCTTCTATAGCTTGCAATCTTTCCATTTCGTTCTGAATGTCTTGTCTGGACGGAACAGTTACACCTCCGTCTTGGATTTCAATTTTGTCAAAGTCATTGTCTTCAACAGAAAATCTGACGTTTGGCATTAACGATATTAGTGCATCATGTATTTCTATAGTTTTTTTCATACGACTAAAATCTCCGTTAATATAGCTTGCGATACGGCATTCTCATAGTTTGCCGCTCCAGCAGAATTTTGTGTTCTGTTTAAATATATTGATCTCGCTGCAACACCAGCTGATTGAATCATAAACCTGTATGTTATTGTGGAGGTAGTACTTGGACTATCAACATAAATATAATGATTGGTCCATCCAGTAGAGGCGTTATTGGTATCATAGTTTACAAGTCCCCACCCAGACCAATAGTTACTATCATCATTTCTTACAACCTCAGTCTCAACACCCCCAACACTTCTAAACAATCTAAACACTGTATCGTTATGAAATTCACCTGAAATATTTAATTCAACTCTGATTTTACTATTAGATGCGGTGGGGGTTATAGATGTATCTAGGACCGCAATATATGTTCCAGTTACTCCACCATTGCCAATAGCATATGTTGTCGTACCAGTATAAACAGTGGTTACTACTTGTCCAAGGAACTCTTTGCCTGTGCGGATTGCGTTGTTGTGTGTTTTTGTCATGATAATTCTCCAAAGACAACAAAACTTACTTGTAAATCAGCTGTTGCATTGTTGTATTTAGTTGCTACTAAATAAAAGGAACTAGTGGTATGGTTTCTAGTAACGGCTGTCCATGTGTTAGTTACTCCATCAATTTCTCTAGGTGAACACACAACTGTATAATTAGCATCTGACATAGGAGTGTCAAAATTAACGGTACAAGTACCAGTAGTAGCATCATCAATACTGCTAACATTTAGATTTGTTCCAAGTTTAGCGGGAATTCCCCCAGCGCCTGCGTTTAGATCAACAGATCCAAAAACTTTTGCTACTCTTAATCTAGCGTTATCGCCTTCAGTTCCACTATTTGATAATTTATTAAAAGTAACAGCTCCATCTACAACTTCACTAGTATTAACCGCACTAAGCCCAGAGTTGGAAGCATTACGAATAGAGAACTCAATGATATCGCCAGCACTAGCCCCCTGCGTTAATATTATTCCACTAGTTCCGTTTAAACTGTAGTCTGACCCCTGAATAAGTTTGGCTCCATTAAGATACACCTCTATAGTAGAGCTACTAAAGCCACCAGTAACAGTAACTGCTGTTTGATCTGCTGTTAGGGTTGCAGTCTGTCTCGATGTTTGTCTACTTATGTCTCTGGCTATACTCATTTTATATCTCCGCTAATTCTTCTATCGTTGTTGCGTCTTTAACTAGTTTTCTTCTAGCTGCATCTGCTCCGCTTAAATTAGCCCTAGCAGCACCATACTCCAGCATGATTGGTGTCATTTCAGCCACACTCAAAGAGTGAGGTTCTCCATTAGTATCTAAGATGGTTACAGGATCTGTAGAACCAAGAGCAGCAGCTTCTTTCGCAAGAGAGTATGCTCCGTTTAACAATGCTACGTCATCTGTAGTAATGCCAAGACTCCATCCTTCTGGTGTTTCAAAACCAGTATTAAGTATTCCTTTCCAATCCTCATCTATCTCTGTAAGCTTATCTAACTTAGCCTGATCTAGTTCTGTTATATACATAATTTCAGATACAGGATCTACAACTTTTAATTCATCCGGGGTTGTGGCATCTACAATCCTAGAATCTTCTGGAGCATCACGGAGCTGTTGCTTCTTTGTTTCTATGTGGCTTTTAAGTGTTACATTCTGGGCTTCTGTAGCTTTAAGGTAGTCTACATCTAAAGATTCAAAGTAAGGTTTTCGATCCTCACGAATCTTATCTTTCCAGATATTCTTTGCTTTTTGCATATTAACATTTATATTCATATTATCCTCCGTAGCCTAATCTAAAGAACTCGTCAGCCCCTATGCCAAAACCTTCAGGTTCAGAAAAGTCAGCTTCCCAAGCGTTGCGAAAAGTTCTGTCTGTAGGAACATCTGTATTTTCTATAATTCTATAAGGTTTGCCTTTAGGAACATCCTTAAGGGCAATTTCTTCTATTGTGTATTTTGTATTAGGTGCTGGAATAACAACTGATACTCCATCATCATCATTTGGATAAATTATTAATTTCATTTTTTCCCCCTTTGTGTTATCCGAAAACAATTATATTTACTTCTGGACTATCGCTGGCTGTAGAATCGTAAACAGACCTAACCGTAAGTGCTGTTGTTGTTTTGGTATCTGAAGCTTTTGAGGCACAATTGTTTACCACAGTAGCATCATCACCGTTGTCTCTTCTGAAAGCAACATAGATATAATTTGTGTCTTCCAAGGCTGTCTCAAAATTTACAGTGTAAACTCCAGCACTATGATTAGTAACACTGTTAACATTGAATGCATTTCTGATCCCTCCGTTTGCTTCAGTAAAAGTACTGCTTGAATGAGTGCCTTGAAAATTAACCCAAGCCTTTGGAAATCCATAGTTCTCTGCGTTTGTTGTTGTAATATGTGTGTCACTTGTTTCTCTTGCTCTTGTCATCTTGTATACCTCACTATTACTATACCACTACCGCCAGCTGCACCGCTATAAGCAGAAGATCCACCGGCACCTCCACCAGTATTAGCAGTTCCAGCCGCACCTAAATATGGAGAAACATTATCAGCACCACCATTACCACCTCCACCAGCACCACCAAGCCCTCTGCCAGCAGTGGTATAACCACCTTCACCCGGACCTCTACCAGAAGCACCACCGCCACCACCACCATAATATGTAGCTGTACCACTTATGCTATATTGAACGCCATCACCACCACTTGGCGCTCTAGTAGAATTTAATCCTCCTACTCCAGCTGCACCAGCACCACCGCCACCACCTGTATTTCTAGGATCATTACCACCATTTGCAGTTCTACCTCCAGCATTACCCTGTCCAGAAGTTCCGGAGCCAGCAGTTGGATGAGCACTATTAGAGTTAAAAGCAGTACCTCCCCCTGAACCTCCAGACCCACCGTTTCTCCAACCTGATGATGTATTTCTTGCTGTACCTCCTCTACCTCCACCCACAGCTGTTAGGCTAAGAGAAGGCCCTATAAAAGAAGAAGAACCACCTTGACCCGGAAGAGAGCTAGTAGTAGCACCTACTCCTCCAGCCCCTACTGTAACATTATATGTTCCTCCACTAATCGTTTGGTTGGTTTGATATATAACACCACCGCCACCACCGCCACCTCCTCTATTCTCACCGCTACCTCCACCACCAGCAACAACTAATATATCTATACTTCCAGTACCAGCAACGGTAAATGTTCCACTAGACGTAAACGTATGAATATTATCACCACCATCAGTAGTTAACGTTCCTCCCGTAGCTACGAAACTTTGTTTTTTGCTAATTAATGTTTTTTTAGGAATAAAAATCATATATGGTACTCCTGCTGTATATTGCCGTACCAATTTGTCCCATCAGAGTAAAATGTAATTAAATCCATTCTATTAGCATCAGTAGTAATTGTAGGTGCAGCATTTAAAGGGAATTTAACGCCAGTAAATGTAGCACTGAAGCTGCCAGCTCCTGTCTTAAGAAACATTGTAAAACTTCTACCAGCCTCTGCGGTAGGCATTGTAAACGTACAATTACCTGTTAATGTATATGTTTGTAAAGTACTACTACTAATATCTATAGTTTGTGCAGTACCAGTATTGCCATTATCTGTATGTGTTTCTTTGTAACCTTTAACTATAAGATCTGCATTGACAGTTAAATTGCCCGTCATTGTATCACCAGTTTTTTGCAGATTAGAGCTGGCTACTGTAGCTCCATAAGCTATATATTCAACAATGTCTCCAGAGGTTGCAACAGAATCTAAGGTGAACTGAGAAGTGCTAGTAACATTATAATCCTCACCGTCTACCAACTTAACGCCATTCAAGAATACGGCCAAATTAGAACTAGTAAATGTATCGACTGTGTTAAATACGTCTTGATTGCTTGTAACAGTTACAGTACCCAAAGAGGTATTACCCACCGCATTTGTAGAAGTATTAAGTCCTATGTATTCTATTAAATCTCCACTAGTAGCTGGATTAATTAAGCTAAATGAAGAACCATTTGTAGCAGTGTAGTCGTAGGAAGCTCCTTCAAATAATTTAATACCATTTTGATAGACATCAAGTGTACCAACGCTATAACCTCCTGAAACATCAAAGAGTCCAGTAGTAGCAGTTACGACCTCAGACCCTCTTACTAAATTACCAGAACCACCAACCCCTCCAGCAATACCACTAAATACAATATTGCCAGCTCCGTCTGTGACTAGACTGTGTCCAGCTGTTCCATCACCAGTTGGAAATGTGTAAGCATCATTTATATTTAAAGCATTAAAACTACCACTACCAGCAACATCTAACGTATAAGCTGGGGTAGCTGTGCCAATACCAATTCTATCTGTACTAGCGTCAAGCCTAAAGAGATTAGCATCACTAGCGCCTTCCATCCTGATATCTCTATCAGCACCCTGCTCGTTGAAAACAATACCTACTCCACCAACCCCAACATCATGAATACTAATTTCTGCTTCAGCAGCATTTCCACCACCTCTAATAAACACACTTTGAGTATCTCTGGCGCTGATATAGGTGTCGTCACCATCGCTCACCATCATATAAGTACCAACCATTTTGGTGTGCTGCATACCCGCATAAGTAGCATTAGATGATAAAGCGCAATCACCTATCATAATTCCACTGCCAGCCGGATCAGCAAATCTAACACATCCACTATCAGGATAAACCACATCTAACTTATACGCTGGTGTGGCTGTACCAATTCCAACTCTGTGCAATGCAGCATCAGCATGAATTAATTGCGTTGCATTATTGTAACCATAAACTTTAAAGTCATAATCACCTGTACCGTTATTAACAATAACAGACTGACTATCAACCCTTAATCTATTAGCATTAGGACCAATCCCAAAAGCACTAGTTCCAAAAACACCTTGATAGGTTGTAGTATTACCACCGGCTCGTATATATGTACTATTGCCAGTTTTACTAGAAACAACAGTAGAGTGACCAGCACTAATAATCATATATTCTTGACCACCAGTATGATTACTGTGTTTCATACCAGCATATGTATCACTATCAGAATATGCACAATCTCCAATCATAACTCCACTACCACCACGATCAGCAATCCTGACACAACCACCATCATCATAAACAAGTTCTACATCGTGTTCGGCTACTACACTACTAGCTGCAGGTCTATATTTACCAATAGTAATACCGCTTTCACTAACCATTATCTGATGATCAGTCTTATTACCTCCTCCGCGAATATAAACATTACTATCTTCTTTAGCGCTAAGATAAGTGTGAGTACCAGCGCTCATGATCATATATTCGGATAGACCTGTGAGACTAGTGTGTTTTAATCCGAAATAAGCTCCAGGTGAAGTTTGACTATATACTCCACTACCAACGAGTAATTTAGTTCCTACTAAAATATCTCCATCTCTAATATCTAGTTTTTCTGTTGGAGAATCTGTACCAATACCAACTCTATCTGTTCCAGCATCGGCAAATAATAAATTAGTACCACCACTACCTTCAACCCTAAAGTTTATATCATCTCCATCTGTATTTATAACAGCTTCGGAACTTCCATCAAAGAAGAAATAATGACCCATTTGAGCATCACTATATCCACCAAATGGAATGCTTCCTCTTTTCATTAAGTTAAGACCAAGATCAGTATTTGTAAAACCAAAACCAGATGAATACGAAAGCACTTGATCATTGTTTATCGGTGCGGACACGTTTACATTACTTAGGCTAGAAATACTACTACCTGTAGTCAATACTGTACTATCTATGTTAAACTCTGTACCACTAAGATCTAATCCAGTACCTGCTGTATATTCTGTATTGGTGTCTGTAACTGTTTCAGTTGCGGTAGCTATTCCTGTGACATGTCCGTTACTGTCTAGCAAAATGTCTTGTATGTAAGTTCTGCCAGAATTATCAGATGAGCTAGCTGACGATATAGAAGGATGAGAAGTCAAATAGCCAGCATCATTAGTTAATAAGCTAACATTGTTTCCGCTTACAAGAACATTCGTCAGCGTTCCGGTAACAGAACCACCACTTCTATTAAGAACAAGAGATTTATCACCTGTATTAAACACGATTCCTGTTGTAAAAGTGTCTGTACCACCACCAGTAACACCGCTAAAGATTATATTACCAGCACCATCTGTAACTAAACTATGTCCGGCTGTTCCATCACCAGTTGGGAACGTATAAGCATCGTTAATATTGAGAGCATCAAAACTACCACTACCAGCAACATCTAGTTTGTAGTTTGGTACAGTTGCTCCGATACCAACGTTGCCATTAATATTAACACGCATTCTCTCAGTATTATTTGTGTAAAAAAGAAGCTCTGTAGCTGAGTCAACACCCATTATTTGGAAACGGCTGTAAGCGTCAAGAGGATGGCTTAAAAGTCTAATCTTTGCTTCTCTGCTAAAAGCGGTGGCGTTAAAATCTAGTGTAGGGGAATAAGTATGTTCGGCAACTACTAGAGGAACAGTTACGCTATGGGTACCAGTAATAGCTCCCGCTATATTTATACCTCCTACGCCAGTTACCGCTTTAGAGTTAAGATCTAAATTACCACCAAGTTGTGGAGATGTATCTTCTACAATATTACTAAGACCGCCGCCACCACTAGCAGTAGCTGTTGCTAAACCAGTAACATGACCGTTAGTATCTAAAAGAACATCCTGTATAAATACTTGACCACTATTATTGGAAGAACTTGCACCACTAATATTAGGATGTGCTGTGAGATATCCAGAAGTACTATGATCACCCCATCCGTAAGCAGTATTCCACTGAGTTGAATTGCCGCCACTAGCAGTTATTGTACCACTAACATCTAGTTTTGTTACTGGTGCATTTGTACCAATACCAACTTTACCATCCCCAGCAATACGCATTCTTTCACCAGTAGAAGAACTAGCATAAGTACCAAAAACAATAGGCTTGTCTACTCCAAACGTAGATATAGCAAGAGCTTCGTAATTACTAAATAAATGTAGACTACCTGAAGGCATATTCATGATACTGCCAGCACTGTATCCTGATCCGTATGCTAACAATCCCCCTTGCAGTAAATCATTACTGTAAAAATAATGATATGCACCTGTTGTTGGATCGGTTGATCTTTGTTCTAATTTGCTGTACCCGTCTATTAAGCGTACTATATTACCACTAACATTAACAAATTGACCAGACGCTGCTGTTAATGTGGTATTGCCACTAGTATCAAAAATTATTCTTTCATTATTCTCTTTGAAAGCTGTTTGACCAGTATTTCTACCTTGATAAAACTTGACAGGGATACCGGATTCTCTAGATCCTATCAGCAGATGATTCCGTAAGCCTGTCTGAGAGACCCCGCTATTGCAATATTGAAAACTAGCAACATTCCTATCGTCAATATCACGAATCAGATGTCCAGCAAAACTAGTATCATCAAGAGTTCTAGATAATACAGTTCCTTCATTACCAACAGGAGCTACAATATGAACTGCTGTAGCAGGATTGGTAGTGCCGATACCGATACGGTCTCCGCTTTGATGTATAATACTATTCGTAATAGTATCAACACCGCTAAACACAGGGATAAAATTATTCGTACCACTACCTTGTATATAACCAGAACCGTCTATATAGTTTGCGTCGTTAGTTAAAAGGCTAATATTATCACCACTGTGAATAACATTATTTAAAACACCTGTAACAGATCCAGAGTTTCTGTCTAACACCAATGAATGAGTAGCTGAATTATAAGTAATACCTGTCACGAAAGTATTAACGTCATTATCTGTAACTGTTTGTGATACAACTCCTGTAACATGACCAAACTGATCAAACAAAAGATCTTGAACAAAATCATTACCACTATTATTAACATTAGAAGCAGCGTTGGTTATGGTTATGTGAGTACCACTAATTGCATACGGAACATCATTAACAAATATACTAACATTATCTCCACTAGCAGCCTTAGCATTGATAGCATTGTACACATCTGTTTGATTAGAAAGAGTACCTCCTATTTGACCCCATACAGCAGTATCGTCTGTCAATTCTATGTATGAACTACCACCCCATCTGTAAGTATCATTGCCACTAGTATCTAAATAAATAATACTAGTAGTACCAGAAGCAGGAAAATTTCCTGTTCCATTATATTCTAAAACATCATCTACATAAGACGGTAAATTTGATGAATCTATAATTCCATTTAATAAAGATACAGGAACACCACTAATATTAAATTCTGTACCTACTAAAACCAATCCTGTCCCATCGGTATACTCAGTATTTGTATCTACTCCAGTTTCTGCGGCTGTAGTTACTCCTGTGATATGACCAAATTCATCCACTCTAATGTCCTGAACATACGTCCGACCACTACTATCGACACCTGTAGCATTACTAATGGCTATGTGGGAGCCACTGATGGCATATGGAACGTTGTTATTTAAAACACTAATATTGTCTCCACTTACTAAATAACCAGCATCATTTGTTAAAACACTTACATTATCTCCAGTATGAACAACATTATTAAGGATTCCTGTAACAGTACCACTATTTCTTGACAATACCAAAGCATGAGTTGAAGAATTATACAAAATTCCTGTGACAAATACATTATCGTTGGTATCTACAACGGTCTCTGTAGATGTAGCTACACCTGTGATATGACCATAACTATCAACAAGAATATCTTGAACATAAGTCCTTCCGCTACCATCAACTCCAGTTCCATTAACAGATATATGATAAGACGTACCACTAACCAGAACACCATCTAACTGACCAGTAATACTAGCGCTATCGTTTCGTTGCAATACTAAATTATTAGTACCGCTATCAAAAGTCAAGCCAGTTACGAATGTATTCGTGTCTGCTGGTATTGCGTCTATCTGATTTTGCAGATGTCCTGAAGTAGAAGCTAGCTGTCCTGTAGTAGCATACCCGCTATCGTTAGTAAGTAGACTTATATTATCTCCACTAACAACCACCTCATTTCCTCCAATAAATAAATTTTGATTACCACTATCATAAACAAAATCAGAGCTAGTAGTTAGTCCTCCAGCATTAGTATCAGCAACAGTTGTAACAAAAGGCACACCACTTAAAACAACAGCAGCTTCAGATTTTAAATCACCTCCACCCAACTTATGCTTACCAAGCTCAACTAATAAAGAACCATTACTATGAGAGCGAATAACATACCCAATAGGTGCTGAATAGTTGGGAATAGTGGGAACAACACCAGTTAATGCCCCAGAAGTTATTGATAGATAAAGCTCATCGCCAGCAGAATAATCGCTTGTATCAACATCTCTAACAATACCAAATGTAGTTACATAGCCAAAACTATTAGTTTCAATATCATGAGTAACAATACCTACCACATTAGATTTATCTTCGGTTGTAGCGGATGCTAGTTCTATAGTCGGCGCAGCATTTCCATGAGCACCATTAATACGAACAGCAGAACCGTTTGATATAGTGCCTGTAGTATTATTTCTTACTCTTAAATATTCTTCTTGTCCAAGCTGTTGTGTTATTTCAGCTTCATCGTTGTAAACAACAAGAGCATGAGATTCAACATCATACCAAACTAGTCCTTCAGAATGTGTTGGAGCAGAACCATTTGCTAAAGGAGTCATATCTAAAATATTATATATACCCGTATTAGCAGTAACATTTCCACTAATTGAAATATTACCAGTGCCTACAATATTATTATTGTTTAATTGTAAATTAGCAGATAGGGTTGGGTTAGTATCTTCAATAAGCCCAGTAATATATCCACTATCATTAACTAGCTGACTTATATTATCTCCGCTATGTATTATATTGGATAAAACCCCTGTAACAGTTCCTGAATGGGTAGACAATACTAGATTATGGTTAGTAGAATTATAACTAATCCCTGTTACAAAAGCATCTGTAGATGAAGAAGAAACTCCCGAAACAAACTCTAGTGCAGAAGCTGCTGAATTAACAGCAACAAATTTGGAACCCTGACCGACAAAACTAGATGGGGTATCAGTCAGATTTAAGAAAGTAGAAGAACCACCACCAATCCCTGTACCAGTAGCATAGGCAGCAGCTAACCCAGTGACATGTCCATATTGGTCTAATAAAACATCTTGAATAAATAAACTACCATCATTATTTACGGAAGATGCTGCAGAGATAGTTGGATGACTTACTACAAAATCTGTAGTCACAACCAAATTAATATCATTTACTTTTTCTATTGTTAAAGAAGAAGCATCTGAGTCACTATCTGCTGATGTAGTGATTTCTATTATATTTTTATTGGCTTCTGCTGTTCCGCTAGTACCTTGTTGTATTTCTAAAAAGAACTTATCTTGTGATGAAGTTGAATTAAAATTATCTGCTGTACTAGTATTAACATCAAGTATATACTTTTCGGAACCTGAAACCTCTACTGTGAATGTTGCCATATTATAATCAACATGATAAAAGTGTGCTCGATTTACTATTTCTCTTTAAAAGCGTGACAGTGCCATATAAAATCCTAATGATATATTTACCACCACCAGTGTAATGATCATCATCTGACTCAAGCTCGAAATCATATTTAGCATTATTAAAATCATACCCATTTGTTACAGAAGCTGGTAATTCAAATTTTATTGTACCAGAAGTATCGTTTACAACGGTTACTTTGTACAGAGATGCATCTGAATTCGTAGAAGTAAAAGTTTGAGTAGTATTAGTATTTGTTTTCCAAATTATCCTAGCGCACCAATTTCTAATATCTACAGGATTATTATTGGCATCTTTATAAACAACTGTCATCCTAAAAGAAGAACCTTGTTCTATATTAAAATCATATAAGCTGGCTGCCATATTTAATCTCCTAAGTAAAGCTATTAAGCTACTAATATATACACAATATCATAAAAAAAGGGCTAGCAAACGCCAGCCCTTTTCTACTAGACAGTAGTTGTCAGACAATTAAAGAGAACCGAGCAATACTCTGCGGTTGTCGAGCACAGCAAAACCCTGTTCTGCCCAACCGTAGAAACCAGCTCTTTTTTGTCTGTGAAGTGAATCGTCTTCAAAGATCTGAACTTCTTGACGAATTGGCATCACAAAAGAGTCTCTCTTACGCAAATCAAGACCCACAACAATCTCAGTGTTATGGCCTGATGGCTGTGTACCAGAGAGTGAGCTAGTGTAGAAAGTCTGGTATTCCTGACCTTCTCCTAATTCGTCGATATCGTGAAGGTTGATACCGAACACTCTGTTAACGCTACCATCAGCAGCGGTATAGATCTCACGACGAGTAACCTCATCGACCTGATCAACGCCCCAGTTACGAATGTCTTCCATAGCTTCTGGAGAAACATAAAGGTCTGTTAGGGCACCTCTGTTATTTGAGGTTGAGTTACCACCACCATTACGACGCATAACAGTTTTCATCAAGCTTACTAAACGCTTGCTGAACTGACCATTAGCAGCATCATCATCAAAGACAACGATGTTACGGTCTACACCAGCTGCTAAAATGGTGTGCCAGCCATCGTCATTCATCTTCTTCGTGAACTGAGATTCGAGAACCTCCATTGCACGACCTACAACGTCCCAGCGAGCATCTCTGGCATACTTCAGAAGGTAGTCGATGCTAGCACCAATGTCATAGGTTGGAACCATGACATAGTCGCCTTCGACATGACGTTCTGGAATATATCCATGATTAGGAATCGTGTAAGCAACAAAGTCAGACTCTGTGCCAGGTGCTAGAAAGTCCAATGGAAATTCTGGTACAGCACTATCGGCTAATCTGACTGGTTCGAAAATACCATCTAAGATATCCCCACTAAGGACACCTTGTCGCAATGGCAACTCTAAGGCTTTAGCGAACTGAGAACTAGCCTCTAATGACTGAGTCTTTTCTGCGGAACCAGAGCGCATCAAAAGATCAGTTAATTCTTGACTAGGCTCAAATTTTTCTGATTTTACTGACATTTTTATTCTCCCATTAATTAAATGTTGACTGAAACTTTAGCGTAACCATCGGAATCTTTTGCACTCAGGAACTGCCCAACTGCTACTGCACCACTCAACTGAGTAGCACTAATATTACCACCACTATGCAAGTAAGCTGTTTGACCAGCTGCTGGCGTGCCATCTAGGTTGCTAGTAACAACCTGGCCTTTTCGAAGGACTGCAACTTTGCCACCCTTCTGGATTTCGTCTTTGTGAAAGTTGATGTGCTGTCTTGTAAGATCAAGATCAACAACATCATTCAATAAGACACCGACTGGATAAGCACCACTAGGGTTACTTGTATATGCTACAACAGCATTAGCGTCGTCCATTGCAGCGCCAACACCGGTGGATGCAGTCGAAACTGATACCACACCGCCTCTTGTTGCAGTCGTACTCATGAAAAAAGAGACGTCACTTAATAATTCGATACGATCAGGTTTTAGAGCCATTTTTATTCTCCCTTATTTAGTTTTTTACCGAGTCTAGAGTAAACAAATTCAATTAAAGCTGCGCTAGTAGTATTCATTTCTGAATTATCTTCACCACCAACAGTAAGATCTAGAGCTTCAGTCTCTTCAACCTCTTCTAAAATCTCTTCTGCTGTATCAAAATCTTCAGCTTTGCTTTCTTCTTCTTTCTTCTTCTTCTTTTCTAAAGCTTCCTTTAGTGCTGGTGGCATCTTACCTGCCTCAGCTTCGTCATCCTTTTCTTCTTTATTCTTTGGAGTCTGTTTTGCCATCTTCTTCTTGTAGACAGCAATAACAGCATCAAAGGCATCATCATCAAGAGCATCATAAGCTGCTAAGGATTCTTCAATTTCGTTATCTTCAAAACCACACTCTGCTAAAGAAGCCATTCTCTTCTTCATCTGTTGGTCTTTCATTATAGCTGCATATTTCTTAGTCATATCTGCTAAGGATTCCTTATCTTTCTTCATTTCGTTCTTAAGCTTCATCATTTCAGCTTCAGCTTCATCAAGCTTCTTCTTCATCATTTCAGCTTTAACTTCATCTTCTTTTTTCATTTCTGCCTCTGATTCTTGTTGAGTTTCAACTTCCTCCTGTGAGGCTTCAACCACTTGCTCTGTTTCTGTTACTTCAACTACTTCTTCTGTAGCATTTTCAGTTGCAACAGCTTCTACAGCAGTTTCAGCTTCAGTTTCAGAAGCAACTACTAATTCTTCTTTTGTTTCGGTTTCTAACTCTTGTTTGCTCATTATACAAGCCTCCACAGTATTATGGGTTTCTACGTATTCTAGTGATACACCTTTATTTTCTAAATCTTCATTTTTTAAATCTTCTTTTTTTAAGTCATCAAATTTTTCTATCTTATCTTTTAAAATAACACTATTAACATTGGCAGGTTTATCAACATAACCCTTACCACTAAAAGTGATATTTCTTAATACTCTACCAATTTTATATTCATCCTTCTCCCCAGTACCACCATATGCCCTTAAATATTTAGTTAAATATGCGCTAGCATTATCTCTAGGTACTACTTTATAAGATCCATCAACCTTACTAATCAGGCCGTAATCGAAATTATTAAAATAACATTCCATACTGACATATTTGGTACCATCCTCAATAGAAGCTATTAGATCCCTAGTTCTTTCTTTTAGTTCTGGATCTGTATAAGCCTTATAGATTACAGAACCTGTTAAAATATGAAAATTTTCAGGAAGATTATCTACAGGAGTTTCTTTATCTATTAACATACCCTCATTTGTAATAGGGTAATTAGAAATAATATGTCCTACAATAGTATGCTCATCATGATTGAGATTTGTAGGTTTATGTTCGGGTGTCTCTTTAGCTTTCCAGATTTCATCGGGCTGGAAAACATCATCGTTTTTATTCCAGTTAGAAGTAACCAAAATAGATTGCACATAGTACATATCGGCATCCTGCACAGAAGCAAGTGCCTTCATTTGTGTAGAAACAGACTCTACATTTAGCGGTTCAACAGCAGAAGCAAAAGACACGCTTTTGTCATTAGCAACTGCCGTTCCAATACCATCATCATATTCTTGTTGAAATACTTTCATTTTTTACCTCCAGAATCAACCATACACCATAGAATAAAAATAAGATTTTAATTGCTTATGGTCATCTGTGGTTAAATCTTTATTTACAGTAGATTTTACTTGTTTGATAAAATTGCCATATTGTGATACAGCATTAGATTTCTGAGAAACTGCAATCTTGTTCTTGACTAATTCTTCAGTTAAAATTTCAGAAGGACTGATAGAAAATAATACTGAAGTTTTAACCTTATCTGTTTCGTTATATTCTGCTTGAGATAAACTTCTCATATTCTTTTTATTGAAATATTCTAAAAATACAGGATTTACTATATCAGCAATCTTTTCCTGAAGCCCCAAACTATGCATAATTAAAGAAGCACCAGTTTGAGGAGCAAATTCTTTTTCTTTTCTTTTTTCAGAATCCTTTGAATTACGAGGTCTGCCTTCTCCCGGAGCACCCTTATTTCTTTGCTTCGGAGCAAATTTACTTTTTAATTCTAACAATGTCTCTTCTGTGTCTAATTTATCATTAAGAGGAAGACCAACTTGATTAGGAGTAGCTATACCTAATTGCAAAGCAACTCTCTTTAAATTATCGTTAGTAGATGTATATGGACCAAGTTTTTCAGTCATTCTGCTTGAACTTCTTGCCTTATCTTCTCGATTGATTCTAACATTTTCTAAGTCAGGATCAGCACCAAATCTCTTCTGTATAAATTCATTAGATATAATGTTTCTATCAGCCAATTGTATAATAAGTGCTTTTTCTGCTTCTTCGTTACTCAAGTCCATTCTATCGAATTCTACTTTTGCAGAGTATCTGAAACCCATGGCTTTTTGTATCATGTCTAGCTCTGCCTGCCAAAATTTTTGCAATACATCTCTACCATACTGTAGTCTCTGAGTAAGAGTTTTCAAGCTAATAAAATTGTTCGTAGTTCCTGCTGCTCCGTAAGTTCCGGTAAGCGTAGGGGGAATTCCCAAACCTGCATAAACATTGTTAAGATGCGGTGTATACTTAGCTTCACCTAAGAATTGATGAACATTTGTATTAGATTCTAGAAGTTCTATATCTGGACCCCATACAACATCCATCGTACCTCCACCAACGTTATTTTGTAAAATAGATGCTAATTTAGAAGCAGCAGCTTTCGTAGGAGCAATCTTGTGATCTAGATTACCTAATTTAAAGATTCTAATATTTGAAATAGCACCATCCAAAGCCGCCATATCTGCAAGTTTAAGTTTTTCTAAGACTGTAATATCATCCATAATAGAATAAATCATTGGGTATGCCCAAGTTTGCCAATCATCTTTTTTATAGTGATTAACAATAATCTTATTGGGATCAAGGTAGTAAGGCTTACGAGTCTTGGCTGCTTCAATAACTTCTGGTGGCAGTTTTGCTACCATAAATTTTTCAGCATCATTCTTGGGAGAATTAATAATCTTTCTAAGGTGTGCTGGCAACTTCAACCCATAAGCCTTTTTACCACCCACAAAAGAAGCTAACGGCCCTGCTGCAATTTCAATATACACAGGGTCGATAAACGTGTATTTCCAAGGGATTTCTTTTTTACCCAATGCTAAAGTCTCATTCCTAACATCAGTATCTGAAAAATCTGCTGCGTTGGCTTTATACATGTTTTGGATAGACTTATTAGAAAGTTTGGCTGTTTGTCTGGTTACGACAATATTGCCAGAACGATATAGATTATTTAAAAATCTTTCGCTTCTATCCTTTCCGTTTGCTTTTTTAAACCAATTTCTATAAAATCTTTCTATTCTTTTATTTGGATGAGAGATCGTAATGCCTTGACTAGCAAAGTCTCCCATAAGATCAATTACATTTTTAACTAAACCTACTCTTTGATATATATCATCTGCTCTACGGAGTATTGCTTTGATTTCCTCTGGAACAGATTCTTGAGGTCTAAAATAATCATAGTCAGATCTAGATAATCCAGGCTTACCAGAAATATTAGGTAATACATTGGAAAAATCTGTCCTGTTTGTCATCCTTCCAGCGCCTGCTTTGGCGTGTTGAATACCAGTATATTCCTCTAAAGAACCAGCAGCAGCATCTAAAGCTTCTTTCTTGCTCTCTTCGCTGTCTCCCCAGAAACAGAAAGCTTCGTCAGGTTTGTTTGTTTTGTCTTTCATATGTTTTTTCTAATAGAATTGCAATAGTATTGTTATATTTTAGATACACCTTATTTATTGATTCCCCGATAAATATCATCATTTGCACTATTGGTGAACCATTCTGGACCTTGGTACATTTCATCACTGTTAGGCTTTACAATATCTCTAGTTGATCCACCTATTACATTATACTTAATATCTTCTAGTTGTAAATCTAGTTTTCTAGCTATCATATTAGATATTAGTAATGAACTATACCTATCCTTTCTTAACTTGCCCTTTTTGCCATGAGCACCTTTAGTATCAGGAGTATCCCACTTATCTCTAGCATAAGCTCCTGTGCTAGTCTGACTCATGACTATAGTAGTCAACTCATTTTTTAATTCTTCAATCTCTACAATACATTCACTTAAACTGTCATATAAAGGATTCAGATCTGCTTCTAGAATATTCTTACCCTCATTTTCTAAAGCAAGCCCTATACTGAGAGAATCGAATCTAGGAAAAATTAATTTCTTATCTTCTAAATCTTTCCTTAAACCATGATTAGACTGCGAAACCCAATCGGCTTTGGCAAATTGCACCAATTCTAAGATATGTAAACCTACCTGATTATCTGTTGGTTTACTTTTATCGTAGTCAATCACTGGCCATATCAGTTCCTCTCCATCTTGTAAATTTTTTGGATCATGTAATGCTTCCTCAATAGCTACTCCTCCTCCTTGGGCATCAACACCAATAGTTTTTACATTGTAACTTTTCATCAAGTTTCTAATTTTTCTTGCACAGAAACTATAAAAGTCATGATCTTCTACCAATCCTGTTTTTTGTCTATCTCTAAAATTCCCTCTGTTTGTTGTCCAACAATATACTAACCTACGATGGTCTTTATTAAGCTCTATCACGGTAATGCTAAAATTATCTTTTTCACTAGCCGGATCGACCCCAATAATGTATTGCTTATTAGGATCTCCCTTAATGCTAGGGTCAAAAGATATGACTCCGTCTATTCCTTGAATTGGTTTTTTATCTGAACAGGTACAAGATTCAATTAGACTTCTTTTAAAGAAACCCTCGCTGTCACTTGTGAAACATGCAGCGTATTCCATTTGATAGATACCACTGTGTATAGTAGCCTTCGCTCGGGCAACTTGTTTATCGTCCATGAATCCTTTGGGTATAAGTTCATAAGGAATTCTGATAACACTGTAATCTCTCCAATTGAAATTTTCTGGAACTGGCCCACCAAATATATCTTCCAGAATGTGTAAATCTCCCTCACTCTCAATTATTTTTTTATATCTACGCCAATACTGTGCAAAATGCTTAAAGCTATAATCAGCAGTTCCACTAATAATAGCCTGATTGCTTTTCTTTACCATCAAATTATCCATTTCAGGAGTCCAAATACCAACTTCCTTCATAGCTTTCTTCTTAGCTTCTGCTTTAACGTTTTGAATAGGACTAGCACTAACTGCAGCAAAACCAGAAACAACAGTCTCATAGATATCTGGACTAATAGATGCAAATTCGTCAGCTATAATAATATGAGCACGTAAACCTCTAATCTTATCTCCTGTTCCTAATGGAATAGCAACCGCCCAGCTGTCTCCTAGTCTGAGAGTACAACGATCAACATCTCTTCTTGGTCCATCACTAGCAGCCCCAAAAATACTTCTTAATATATCACTATTACGCCACAGAGTTTCCATATACTCAAATATAATTTTACTCTGCCTAAATGCACTACCTACAATAACAATCTTGCTACCAGGAACAAACATGCATTTTAACATAGCATACATGGCCAGTATAAAAGACTTACCAAAACCACGACTAGCTATAAACATAGGAAATGGTCTCTGCCAAAATTCTTGTAAGATAGCAATCTGTATAGGATGAAGTTCTATTCCAAATAGTGACCTAACAGTAAATCCGAAATATTTAGGATCTGTCATGATTTTTAATAAGTGAGCGTCAGGATGTTCAATATCATATTTACTTCGACCGATCATACAATTATGGTCGATAGATATATTGCTAGTATCCCCTAGACCTAGCCACGCTTCTTCAAATTTTTTAGGTTCTATTGTGTTTTTCATTTACTCGCTTCATGATACTAATGGCAATAGCTTGTGCATTTTCTCTATTACCACAAAAATGTGTGTGTATACCATATATTGTGTTTATTTCGGTTATATATTTTAGCAGGAATAAGGGAGATATACGAAGGTTTTTCCATAAACGTTGAGGGATTCCACTATTATGTGGGAAATTTAATATATCGTATAGGTCAAATTCAAATAGTATATGGGGATGGGGAAATCCTGCCATACGGTCTAAGACGTCTTTAAATCTCTTTTCGGTAATATTATTACTAACTTCATTTACGCTACTTTTTCGTTCTATACATACCAAGTGTTCTAGTCCTTCTATACTATAATCTCCAGTATCTAATTTAGCTTTGGTTATATTAAAACTATCATTAAAGTCCCAAGGTTTTTGTTCCCTGGTATCTACTACTATATTAAAATATTTATTTTTCATTGTTCTTGTTGGCTACTATCTTAAAAAATAAAGGAGCATAGCCATCTTCATTTCCGTGGATAAATTTATGGTGTCTACTGCAGAGGGTGATTCCATTATTAAGATTAAATCTTAAGGTAGGATAATCACTCCATCTTTTTATATGGTGTGCGTTTAATCGTCTTCTTATATTACATTTGGGCCATTGACAACAATATTTGTCTCTCTTATATACTTCGTTTCTCCATTTTTTATAATTCTCATCAACTTGTCGATTCATCTTGTTCTACGCTTTCAGGAGTAAGAAAAGGACTGTCTGCTGTTTTATCTTGGTATACATGAATAGTCTCTAATTCTTTTAAATGTTTATTTACGCTCATAGTCATGATTTCCATTTGTCTTCCTTCTGTCTCCCTAATCTTCTCATCTTCTAGCATCCGTAGTAATCCTGTCCAACTACTCTTACCATCTTCGATTCTTTTGATTCTCTGTTCTCTAGTGGCTTTAAGATCTTTACTTATTTTTTGTTGTTCAGACAAGAGTTTGGTATATTCATTTGTATAGCTGGTTATGCTATTACGGGCAAATGATAGTTGGGTTTCTAAATTAGTAAGATAAGCATTATCACGGGTTTCTTCAGATTTTAAATATTGATCGTCTACCATTTTTTGAATACGTTCGGTATCTGTAATATGTCTCTTACGTTCTTTCATACTACGATTGATAAGAATGTCGATGGTGATAAATTGTTTGATTTGTAATTCTTCAGCAGGAAGTACGTCTTCTCTAAATTGTTTTATAAGACCTACCCATGTATTTTCAAAATATTCTAACTCTCCACTGTCCTTATCGAATTGACGTTCTATTTCAGTCCAGAAAGTTTTTTTATGTAATTTATGTTTGAGATAGTCACTGTCATCATCAGGGTCATCAGGAATCATTAAATGATTATCATTAATATATCGTTTTACGGGAGCAGGGTTACGATTTAAAAATTCTGCTATCTCTTCTATAGTACTAGTATTAAAATTGTCTTTGATATACTGTTGTTCTTCCAGACTAAGCTGGCCTCTTTTTCTACTCATGATTTAAAATCTCTTGTATGTTTTGCAGAAGAAGATTTTTATATTTTTTCGGGATTTTTTGTCCATATAAAAACATAAGATAATATTTACGTAAGGATACTTTAATCTCGGGGTCTATTTGTTTGAGGATTTCTTTATTAGATATACCTTCTAGGAGATCTTTTTGTTTGCTCTGTATGGATTCTGCTTTTTCAGTGTGGGATATTTGCATCAAATTTTTCTTATTGTTATTTTTAATGTACCAATTATTATAAAGAGAACAATTTACTTTGCAACTATATAATAAACACTGACTACGACTCTGACTATAGTCTTTGTCGTAATGTTCGCAAGTGTTACAAGGTTTATCTGGCCTTTGGTATTTGTCTCTTTTAAAATTAAAAAGACGATTACGAATGTGGGTCCATAAGAAATTCTCTAGTGGTTTGCTGGGGTCATAGTTTTCTAATCCTTGCAAGGCAAAAATGTATGCCTGTTGTTTCATGTCCTCTATGTCGTGGTATCCGAATCTGAATTTATGTAAAAGTTTATAGCAGATCTTGTCTATTGTCTCAAGAAAGTGTTTCTCTGTCACTTTGTTGAGGATCATCTTTTCCTTGGTCTTCTGTTTCTGTTTCATTTAATAATAGCTCCGCGATGCTCATGCCATCTGGCAGAGACAACTCTTCCTGTGTTGGTTGATTCTGTGGGTTTCCTGTTACTGACAGGGACGAAGATGCAAAAATATGCTTCATGATTATACCGTACCTAATAGTATTGTAATAGTATTATTTCTATAATAGAAACTATACACCAATAGTCAAGGAAGAATCATAATGTTAATCCTTATAGTTTAGGTATTACATATTGATTTTATGGTGGCAATTTTGTCTATACCCCCCGCGACGGTTGCCCCCTACTCCGTGGGGGTCTGGCAAAACAGAAAAACCCCCCCTGGGGGTGGTGCTAGTATGTACAGTGTATCTGGTAAAATTTTATGATCGTTTGGCATGGTATTATATTGCAAAAAAATAAATTTTGTTCTCGTTTGGCATGAAACTATATTTGGATTTTCTCAAGATTTATCTTGCAACCGACGATAATACATGTATAATCAGGATATGAAAAACAAGATTACTCAAAAAAAGGAAACTAAAATGCAAAATAACAATTTTGAAATTTGCTACACTTCAGACTGCTGCGGAGCATACGTTCACTCGGATGCTCAAATTTGCCCAACGTGTCTTGAGCATTGCGAAGTAATCGAAGATAGAATCGATTATGATGATTCTGAAGCGGTACACTTTCAGGCCGGTCTCGATTTTTACGGGGCAGGCTAAACTACCGCTTGCAATTTGTCGATAATTATTTTAGACTCTAATAATCACACCAACACAGGAATCCTAAAATGTTTACAACTCTCGACCTTCAGATAGCAAAAAACAAGTTAGCAGAATCTCGCAACGGTTGCCGATACAGTCTACAAAGTAACGAACTGAGCTACGAACTTTATACCATGTCGTCACATGATCAGGGTGTTGCATGTGAATTGATGGTAATTGACCACATGAAAAAATTCGGTGTCGATGGGGAGATCGAGCATGCTGGCGGCCATACAAGTCACGACATATCGCTGTACGTTAGCGGATGCCACAAAAAAGCCGAAGTCAAGTCAGCAGTATTCGGAATAACAAACAAGCAATTTTATTTTCGCGGCATCAAAAAAGATCGTTTCGACATTCTGTTTCTATGCTTCATTCATCCAGAGCGTGGTGTTATAGTCAAAACAGTTTCACACCGCGACGTTATGGAGGCTTGCAAGAACAAAAAATACAAGGTCGATAAGACTGGACGTGAACACGGTTATGATATATACTTCAATGAGTCAATGACACGAAAGGACATGCTAGCAGTAGAATGGAATCCAGAACAAACAAGAATGGAGGTGACAGTATGAGTCACAATAATTGTATTATGCCAGAAGTCAGAAAAAATGTTTGGGTTGTATATGACCTGGACGGTAACAGGATCGGAGAAGTCGGAGCAATGTCGGAGACTGAGGCTAGACAGAAGGTAGCCCAGCATGTTATGATACCATTCAGACTTTCACACATTGAGGAGTAGTAAATTGAAAACTTGCAAAGTAAATCCACTGAAGCTAAACGAAACACGATTTGATCACGAAGCACACAAAGGAGGTCGATATGTTAAGCGTTACTATTTCTCTAATGGTCTTGGCGCTAGTGTCGCATGTCACAGTAGTACTTATGGCGGTCACGCTGGATATTTTGAGGTCGCTATTCTTCAGTATCCTATCGGCACAGATGGAGAGATAACAGGCGAATTGATTTACGACACACAGATCAATAGAGACCTTGGCTGCGTGGATGTTATTGGATGGCGTGACTTTAGCGAAGTTGCTGATATACTACAACAAATAAGAAACTACAACACTGGGGAGTATGCTTACAATGAGTAACACAGAAAAGCTAATGAGAAAATATCCTATCCTATCGGCTGCTTGGGATGAATGCACACAAATATGGAAAGGTATTGAGCAGAATGGAACGGTTCATAAATTCAATCGCAGAGTTTTACTATCTAATAGTATGGAAAGTAAATCAGGCCGTAAGGTGGATGATAGGTTTATTGGTGGGAAAGATAAGATGATAAGACCAGTAGGTGAACCAGGATCAACTGCACGCATCGAAGCGTTATGTAATCACTACGCAAACACCGTAGAGGAATCGCCATTTTTAGAATGAATGGCACGCGGTTTGCTATTTATAAACCTGTTTATTTAATTTGTACCGGCTAATCTAGCCGGTTAGGTTATTATGGTAAAGCCAGCGAGAAAAAGATAGATTTCATTAAAGGAACTAACTGGACAAGCCGATATTATATATATAGGAAACAATACCACACGGAGAAAAATGATGTTGACAATCTACACTATATTTGGGATGATGGTAGCATTCGAAGGGTACGACAACGGAAAAGTATATTTCGGAGTTTATACCCCTAATTGTGAGTATGGATACGTTATCACGCCGGAGGAAATTTACTTGGATACAATCTTGAAAAAAGAGTAAAGATTTTTCTTGACAATGCCGATAATACCTGTATACTTGGAATATAACACTTAACCACTTGGAGAATTGATTATGACACCTGCTGAAAACATTTATCGTTCAGATTTTGACGACGTTGACGGACTTGACCCTGTAGAGTTCACCAATGATAGCATCGACACTCTACGCGATATGATGGAAGATGATCAGTATGACATCTATGATGCTGATGATGACGGACAACCGGATATGGATCGGGAATATGCTGACCTGTACGGATATGGTGACGAATACGATTGTGTGAATGACATTTACGACTATCCAGAAGATTGGGGGGTGTAATGGACATGCCATACTATTTTGATGAGTTTGCAACGGAAGATATTCAGATGTGGGTTCGTGAGGCAGGAAATGAAATTCCACAAGCAAAGTTGAGAGGAGACTTGGACGACGTAAAGGCTTGGGAAAGTATTGTCCGATCAGGTTCTACAGAATTGCTCAAACGATACAGGGAAGAAAATGAATAAATATGTGGAAAAAAGTTTGTATGATATACTTGACAAGTTTGACACGCCTAAGGTAAAATTATACTACCTTGCCTGTGCGGAAACAGGTGATAAGGACGGCATGAGGGTTTCGAACACTATTTTACATTGCAGAGGAGAGAGTTATGAATAACGCTATGGATCCAAATTTTCGATACTACGACTGCAACAATATTGTTGATGAAATTACTGGAGAGGAGCAAGATAATTTGTCGATAATGGTAGCAGTACCTAGAATTGATCTTAGTACAGCAGAGAACAGGCAAGAAAATATAACAGCGATTTCAGGTATTGTAGAGGAGCAATATCGTCGAGGGGTTCAGAGTTTCACTTATGAGGAGTATACAGGATGAACATTGTACAATTAGATTTTCTAAGTGTTATCGTCGGTTATGCAATAGGATTGTGTTTGATGTGGAGTATTCACACTGTTTTATTTGAGGAGGAAATTGATGAGCAAACAACAGAGACACACAATGAAGCTGTTAGGAATAGCCCTTATAGCTGGAACTATCCTTACGATACTGGTACATCTAACTGAAGGTACAGCCGCAACAGCAACTTTCGAGGCAGGGTTTTAAACCCTGTTTCGAGGGTTGTAAACATGTTTATTTGTTTTGTACCGGCTAAAGTAGCCGGATTTGGTATTTATGGTAAAGCCAGCACAAAAATATTTTTTTTCTATTGACAGCTAAAGATTATCTGGTAGAATGTCGATATAACAAGTAAGGAGAAAATACTTATGACACACGCAGAAGCCACAAAATTAGTATTGGGAAAGAATAACAGAATGCAACGCAAGGTAGCAAACAATACCACTGCAAGAATCAAGCCAGATGGTAGTGTAGCTTTCATGTTGTACAGTACGGACGTTGTGACTATTCATGATGACGACAGCGTAACGCTAAGACATGGTGGACACAAAACGCCCACAACAAAAGACAGAATCAATCGTTTCAGTCCTTTTTATGTACGCCAAGAAAATTGGGAATGGTATGTAAATGGCATTGCAGCGTTTGAGGATGGAATGACGATTAAGGCTTGACACGGTGTCGAGCATATGGTATAATGGTTTTAGGTTTGGTTTTTACCCTTACGGAGTTTTACTATGAACGATTACTTTCTTTTCGCTACAGTGTTGATGATCGGTTGTGTTCTTGCTTTTGCTGTTGTCTTAAGTCTCTATGGTAGAGATGCTAGTCTATGCGATGCAAAGCAAGGCGAGGTTTTTAGTTTCGAGTACTTACAACCACTTACTGGCGAACGCATTCGTCACAAAGCAAAGGTGGTAGAGCCTGTAGTCAGACTTTCTGACAGACAGATCGAAATAATGAATCGTACTTCAAACTATCGCAAAAAAGATCCAGACTTCGAACGTACCAATCACTTGGTAACATGTCAAGTCGAAGATGGCGAGTATCGACAGTTTTACTGCGAACGTGCAGTGAATTGCCGCAAACCTTTGTTCGGACGATTGCTTGCAACATAAGATTCTCCGTGGTGGTGTGTCGATTGCCCCGTCACTCAGCAATGGGTGGCGGGGTTTTTTAGTGTAGATATAAAAATTAAACATGTTTATTTATTTGTCTTACCCTATCCTTCCGGATCGGTAATTATGGTAAAGCCAGCCAAAAAACTGCAAAATTTATTGAAGTTTATAGTTGACATAGGACGATACTATGGTATAATGAAAGCATAACCACAGGAGACAACGATATGCTCAAGTTTTCAGCCGCCAATACTAAACTCAAAAAACTCTACAAGCTCGCAACAACTGTGCTCAAGCGGTGGTTGGGTCAAAAGATAGGACGGTCTACTGCCAAAGTTTATTCGTTCGATATTTTATCGGGGGTAGACTGTCCTTTCGCCCATAATTGCAAGTCTCAGGCCGAAGAACAGGCAGATGGTAGTCGCAGAATAAAAGACGGGCCTCACACAAAATTCCGTTGTTTCTCGGCTAGTCAAGAAGTCTTATTCACCAATACATACAAAAGTCGCAAGCGTAACCACGACGCTATACATAGTCTGGAAACAAGTGACGCTATGGCAGACGCGTTGTGTGCAGCATTACCCAAAGACGCCCGAGTAGTTCGTATTCATGTGTCTGGTGATATGTTCAGTCACAAGTATTTCATGGCATGGATCAAAGTCGCAGAACGTAACCCTACTGTGTTGTTCTATGCTTATACTAAGTCGCTAACGTATTGGGTACGTAGTCGTAATCTTGTCCCCGGCAATCTAGTATTGACTGCATCATACGGTGGTCGTGACGATCATTTGATTGCAGAGCATGGTTTACGATCTGCTAAGGTTGTGTTCAGTGTAGCAGAGGCAGAGGAGTTAGGTCTGGAAATTGACCACGACGATTCTCATGCTTGTGATCCAACCAAGACCAACCAAGATTTTGCCCTACTGATTCATGGCGTACAGCCAAAGGGTAGCAAAGCAGCGGAAGCACTAAAAATTCTCAAGAAGGAGACAGCAGTATGAAAGTCTATATAGCGTCTGGTAATTTTAGAAAAGTATTTAACACGGATCTAAATAAAAAAGAGATAGTTATAAAAATGTTTTTAGACTATATGACAGGAAGCGAACTGATAGACGAATATGTATATGTAGATGAGCGTAGTTGTAAGGACTATATTAGTGCAGATAAGAAAACAACTGTGTGGGCAACGGAGGATATACTGGAAGAATGCTATCACATCTTGGACGAATCTCGTGATAAAGATTTTGAGGAATGAGGGCAGAATAAACATGTTTAAAAATAAAATTAAAGAATATTGTTGACAGGGACGATATATATTGTATAATGATAATGTGGCGAGCAGAGTTGCTTAGGCGTTACCGGACGTACATTTGGCTGGGATGAGTCGGTATCCTGACGATGTAAAGACGACCTATCGGGTGCAAGTCCCGACGACCACAGCCAATACATTAAGATGGATAAGGCGTATAGCACCTAGGCAGCCTGATAGCTATACGGGAAAGTGTTGCCCTAGAACGGGTTTCACCTAAGTCCTATAATACAACTGGTGATGCTTTGCGAAGCGTACTCTGAAAAAATGAGTTCTATACCTTCCGGCTAGGCCGGGGAAGATTGGGCCAACATCGTATAGACGCCAGTTTGTTCTACCTAATATAATAAGATAAGTCTGGATGGTCACAGTCAGTCAAAATAAAGTTTTGCAGATAAAAGGACGATAATAGTAGTATGAGATATTTATTAATAATTTTACTGTTTTGTTCTGGTTGTGTGACTACTAGCAAATGTTCATTGACTTGTAATAAAACTCTGGACTTGAATCAACAGCCTATTAATGGTAAAATGAATGTTGGTGTTCGTCTTGAATTCTTTAGAGATCATAGAAAATAATCTAAAGTTTTTTAGTTGACAGGTCGATAATATATGGTATAATGATATTACTAATGGAGAACGGTTCTTCTTAGTTGTTTTGGTTCCGATTGGAGAATGATGATGAAAAAGTATTCTTTTACAGTTGATATGGTAGCTGACGATCTCGATGTTGAAGATGTCAAGACAGGTCTTTCTTTGTTTTGTAAAGACAATCATCAGGAGGCAGTATCTATTGTGAAGCCTGCTGGTATCAAGCAGTACAGCGAGCATGGATACAAAGTATGGCGTGCAAAAATGACTGGGGTGACAGTCAAACAGGCAGGCGATGCTCACAATCCGAAGATTGTTGAAGATGGTAAGTCTGCCACTATTATTACAGAAGCAGGCAAGGCAGACGGTTTGCTTCCGGGTGTATGATGTCAGGGTCAGGGCCGCAGCGTCAATGGGGATATCCAAGACTGCGGCTCTGACTTTTGGCCTCGTAGTTCAACGGATAGAACAACGGTCTTCTAAACCGTCGATGTGAGTTCGATTCTCGCCGGGGCTATTTGACATTTATGCTAGCGTGTGGTATAATGTCAGATAGGAAGGACTGATAAGGTATGGAATGGATTATTCTGTTTGTATGTGTATCAATATTTATCTCAGGTTGGATAGGAGTAGACAATGCCTAACTGGTGCATGAATCTTTTGACTATTAGACATAAAGATATGGATATGATCAAAAAGTTCGATAAGGCTTATCGTGAAGATTGGGCTATCGAGACTTTTTATCCTACTCCAAGAGATCCGGGTGATCCAACGATGCTAATGGGAGAAGGTAAATCTTTCAGTGAGGGTGAAAACACAACTAATAATTGGTATCACTGGCGTATAGCTAATTGGGGTACCAAATGGGATATAGGTTGTAAGGACGGTTATGGTATGGAGCCAACAATAGTCGATAACGAGCTAACTGTTAGATTCGACAGTGCATGGTCTCCACCATTGGGTTTTTATGAGAGGTTGCATACGTTAGGTTTTGACGTACAAGCCTCTTATTTTGAACCAGGAATGAGTTTTGCAGGAACTTGGCAAAATGGTGAGGATGATTATTATGAGGGTAACTGGAGCGATTTTCCAGAAGCTCTACGAGATGAGTTTAGTATGCACGAATACTACGACGATATGGAGGAAGCATAAACTATAAAGAGCCCGTCGCAGGTCGCATACCGGGATAATTTCCTTGTGGACCTGTGGCGGGTTTTTTGTGTAAAAATAAACATGTTTATTTGTCTTAGCCTAACCACCCAGTTTGGTCTTTATGGTAAAGCCAGCAAAAATTCTAAAGATTTTGGTTGACAATGACGATATATATGATATACTTGAAGCATAGCAAGTAACCACTAACGAAAGGAAAACGAAATGGCTGCTAATGTTGAATCAATGTTTTACACCGGAGCAGAACCTTGGCATGGTCTTGGTGAGAAGTTGGAAGAAGCACCAACGATCAGTGAGGCCATCGAGAAGTCCGGTCTGGATTGGGAAGTTGGCGTAAAGGATCTTGTAACCAAAGACGGTTATGATGTTCCTGCAAAAGCTACCTATCGCAAAAGTGATGGTAGTATTCTAGGAGTGGTAGGCCCAAGGTATGTGCCACTTCAGAATAAAGATGCCTTTGAATGGTTTCAGCCATTCGTCGACGCTGGTGAGTGTAGCCTGCATACAGGTGGTTCGCTAAGTAACGGTCAAAAAGTATGGGCGCTCGCTCAACTCAACCGTGACCCTAGCGAAATTGTCAAAGGTGATGAGGTACAGAAATTTATTCTGCTATCAAATAGTCACGATGGTACAACCGCTATTCGTGTAGGCTATACCCCAATCCGTGTTGTTTGTGTCAATACCCTAGCTTTTGCCCACTCTCACAAAGAGAGCAATCTGCTGCGGATTCGACATACGAAAAGTGCCCAGACCAACCTTGATAACGTCCGAGATATTATGGACAATATCAATGCACAGTTTGAGGCTACTGCTGAACAGTTCCGATTTCTTGCTAGTCGAGACTTCAATCAGGCAGACGTTCGCAAATACGTCAAGACCCTGCTGAATGTCGATAGGACTCATGATCTTGACCTCAAAACTCGTACCAAAAATACGATTGATGAGATTCTACATACGATTCATGGGCCTAAGCAAGATATTGCTGGAGTTCGTGGCACTTGGTGGGCTGCTTATAATGGCTTCAACGAGTACCTCAATTACAGCAAGGGTCGTAATATCAACAACCGCATGGAAAGCCTGTGGTTTGGTCAAAACGGCACTTCTAATAACAGGGCATTGGCACTGGCTTCAGAATACGCCAACGCTCTATAACGATCTCCTTTCGTGGTTCGTTGCCAAGAGGCCATCCCCGCTTCGGCGGGGGTGGTCTTTTTGTATAAATAAACTTGTTTAACCCCCCTATATAAGTATGTATATAAAATGTGTACTATCTTAACTAATCGGTTTCGGGCTATAGTAGGTAGTCAGTGATTTCCTAAAGTCAGGGGTTGACTAATGACGATATGTATGGTATACTTAGTAGTCAAAGGAGAAAAGATATGATTGCTTGTAATCAAAAACCGTTACGGGTTGTTTGTGCCCACTGTCTCACAGACCATGTTCTTATGGTAAATCCATCAGACCTTCTCAAATGGCAAGCTGGAGAATATATCCAAGATGCCCTGCCATATCTAAATAAAGCAGAAAGGGAATTGCTAATTAGTCAGACTTGTGATAGTTGTTGGAAGTCTATGTTCGGGGAGGATGAATAATGGAAGGTTTTGAATATAAGGTAAGGTTTCATTTACAAAGGGGTCAGCATTATATGCACTGGCAGATCAAAGCATATGATGGTACAGTGAAGTATATTGATCCTAATAAGTACCAACTAGAACTATATGGTTGTAAACTTATTAATAAAATTAACGCTGCCCGTAAAGTTAATTTAGCAGGAAAGAAAGATGTATGTGGATGGGTAGAATGTGAGAATTTTGATATATTAGAAAAGGATAGTATAGATACCAAATATTTCGATAAATTAAAGTATAATCCTATTAAGGATGTACACTGGCGTAGGTCAGGGGATGATGGTATGTTTAATTGGGATGATAGTAAATATAGTCACTTAGTAACAAATGGATCGGAGGTTCTAGTATGTGAAGAAACTTCTTGTGTATAATATATTATTATTAATTATATCTTTATAGCCCCTGGGTAAAACCGGGGGTTTTTTATTTGTATATATTTCTATCTGTACCACCAAATCTATAGGGATTGGTTCCGAATGTTCATAGTCAGCCAAATCGTAGGGCCAGTATATTTATATATGTATTACCTAATCCAATAGGTTTCGGCCATTGGAGGTAGTCAGTCATTTTGAAGGGTCAGTGATATATCTATTATAGCATAGAAATCCAATAAGTCAAGAGTGTATTATTTTATAATTATGCAGAGGAAATTATTTAGAAAAATTAAGATTATGAAACTCCCAAAATAAAAATTCTTATACCCCCTGCATAACTAATAACCATAAATCCTGTATTTGTCAAGGGTAAAAAATTTCTAAAAAAATTATACTTGCATTTTTGCCACAAGAAACTACTATGTATCAGGGAGTCAGTGATATGTTTGATGTGATAAAATTAGATAAAAATACTAGATGTGAAAATATCTGTAATAGTATTCAGAAAAATTTATTAGAAAAATTAAAGAAAGAAAATATACCCATAGAAGGGAAACTATTATACATAGAAATAAAAGAAGTTACAAAAACTATTGACCCAGAAAATCTTAAAGATCAACAATTATTATTAGATTTTTCATAAAATTATTACTATTATCCCCTGCATCATATAGATTCCTATAAAAACCATGCAATTATATTCCATAATAGTATCAAATAGCAGTTATCATATTCTATATACATCATAATATATCCTTCTGCACCATATTTTGTAGCTAATTAGCCCCAAATTTTATTTTAATCACTTATTTTGCCGCGACGACATAAATTAGCAAAAAAGGAAAAGTCTAAAGTCAGTGGATTCTGGTAGTCGATACTATTGACACTCCTAGTGTTTATGCTATAATGGATGGTAATAGGTATATTGGTAGGAATCGTTATTTTTTAGGTGAAAAATGTATAAAAACGTATTACTCACAGTCAGGGAAATCAAGCTATTACGCAAAGTCTTACATGATCATTTAGATAAGAATCTAATGTATATTGACAGTAAAGAAGCAAAGAATTTACATATTATTGATAGGACATTATTTGGCGTGATTCCCACGAAAAGTGTAAATTGAATTGAATTAATGGTAATTAAACCCACAATTAAATCAAATCAACAATGAGAAAGAAAGTATTAATTACTGCAATTATAGATATGGAAGCAGACAATTTAGACCGATCTTTCATAAGTATCATATTGAAAAGAATAGCTAAGTATTTCCTATTCAAATTTAAATATGACGAAAAAGATTGTGTTGTGGTCAAGTATGAGGTATTAGACAGTTTTATAGTTCTGGAGGATTAGAATGTACGACGGCATCATTAAAGACCTAGAGGTTAGAATTAAGGTTGCTCTTGAAGAATACGAGCAACATAAACATGAGTTTAATCAGGGACATAAAGACCATTTTTTAAAAGTGTCATTAGATTTACTCAAGGAAGTACTAGAAACGTGCGAAGTTAGAAAATAGGTGTAACATATCTTACCTTTACTTATGGGTAGGAATATGAGAAAGACAATACATTTTCAGATTAAAGAGTCTCCAACAACAGAAGATTTATGTGCTATAGAAGTATATAAGGTTAATCATAATGATAGTAATACTCCTATATACTCATATATAGACACAATATCTCCTATGACTAAAATGGAGTTATGGAGGTTGAAAGTCTTTCTGGACGATTATATTCAAAAAAACACATGGGGTTAGTTATGTATACAATTAAAAAACATGACAATACAGGTGATGGAATTGATAAGTATGTTGTATATAAAGGGGATAAACCTTTAATGTTGCCCTGTAAATTGACCAAGAGACAAATAGTGCAATTTGGCACTGAAATTGAAGCAAAAAAATATATAGCCTATGTAGTATCGTTAATTAATACAGGAAAAGAATATTTGGAGATTTATTAATGTATATTGTTGTTATAAGTGAGTTGAGTAAATATTCTGTTGAATTAAAAAACTTTCGTGTTGGAGATAGAGATGATAGGATATACGGGCCTTTTGAAGAAAAGTATATGGCAGAAGAGTGGGTGGATAACCATTGTGGTAGTAAATACTGGACTATAATTAAACTCAATGACAAAACCATTAACTAAAGAGTATTTACTATCCAGAAAAATATGCTGTGGTTCTCGGTGTATTAATTGTCCATACACTCCTAAATGGGTGAGGGGCAATAAAAATGTTAAAAAAAATACTTCTAGTTAGTTTTGTTCTATATTCTAATATAGCACTATCTCAAGATACTGGTATTAAATTTTTTGAAAATAATATCAGGAACGTCTTAACTACACAATGCTATTCTTGTCATTCTTCTACCTCAAAAGACGTAAAGGGTGGATTATCTTTAGATACTAGACAAGGTATATTAAATGGTGGAGATTCTGGCCCATCAGTTGTTCCCGGTAAAATAGACGAGAGTTTATTATTAGATTATATAGAGTCTGGGGATATGCCACCAGATAATCCTTTGAGCGAAGAAATTGTAAATAATTTTAGACAATGGATTAAAATGGGTATGCCTGACCCAAGATACAAACCTGAGAACAGGGCAGTAGAATTAAGACAAGCTAGAAATTTCTGGGCATTTAAGAAGGTAACAAGACCTCCTGTAGCTAAATATGACGATGGTACAGAAATAGATGCTATACTTAATGTAGAAATATTAAAAAATAAATTAAAACCCGTAGAAATAGCAGATGACTATACCATTATTCGTAGACTTTACTTTGATATTATTGGTTTGCCACCAAGTATTGAGCAAATTAAAGGGTATATAAATGATACTTCAGAAAATAAATATGAAAAATTAGTAGATAGTTTATTAGAGGACGAAGGTTTTGGAGAGAAATGGGGGAGACATTGGTTAGATGTAGCTAGATATGCAGAATCATCTGGACAAGATAGAAATTTAATTAGTCCTTATGCTTGGAGATATAGGGATTATGTTATAGATAGTTTTAATCAAGATAAACCATACGATCAATTTATTATAGAACAAATAGCTGGTGATTTATTACCACATAAAAGCTATGAAGAATATAACAACAACAGGATAGCTACAGGCTTTTTAACAATAGGTACAAAAAATATACAGGCACAGATTAGACAGTTTGAGGCAGATCGTAACGATGACCAGATAGATGCTATCACCAGAGGTTTTCTGGGTATGACTTTAAGTTGTGCAAGATGTCACGATCATAAGTTTGACCCATTTTCTCAGCAAGACTATTATGGTGTTGCTGGAGTGTTTAATAATACAAGAAATATGGATGGTTTGTATAGAGGCAATAATAATACTGGTTATCTTGGAGACTATGAATATCTGATAACAGAAGAGACAGAAGATTTATACAAAAAGAAAAAGGTAAAGGAATGGTTCCTCCTGTGTGACATTAAAAACTTAGAGATACAAATAGAATCTATTAAAACATGGAATAAAAGAGCAACAGAAGATCAATTAAAGAGAGAATTAGGCAAGAGAGAAAAGAGATTAGAAGAAGCAAAAGCTGAGTTATCTGATGAATATTTAAAATACCTAGAACATTTACAGCCTGTAATGTCTGTCAAAGATAAAGAAAAGATGACAGAAGTTAAACTGGCAATTAGGGGTGAGGTTAATAATCTGGGTGATGAAGTACCAAGAAGATTGCCAGAGATATTTAGTGATAGACCTAATCTTAACTTTGATAATACAAGTGGACGATATGAACTGGCAGAATGGATAACACATAAAACTAATCCATTAACTTATAGGGTTTATGTAAATAGAGTATGGAGACATTTGTTTGGTAAGGGTATATTAGATAGTTTTGATAATTTTGGAATACTAGGTGGAGAACCTACTAATCTTAAACTGATGAACTATTTATCTACCAAGTTTGTTACTGGTAGGCTATCAAATAAAAGACTTATTAAAACTATTGTTATGAGTAATGCTTACAGACGTAGTAGTAATTTTGATAAAAATAATTATGAGATTGATCCTGACAATGTTTATTTCTGGAGAATGAACGAGAAGAGATTAGAAGCAGAGCAAATTAGAGATTCATTATTATTTGTATCAGGCAAGCTAGACGGATCGCATAAGAACATTAGTGATTTTCAGACAGACATAAAAAATTCTAGCAAAGAGTTAAGAAAGTATATTGGTGAGACAAGAGCAAGATCAATTTATATTCCATCATTAAGAGATAATAAGATTGAGGTACTGGACATATTTGATAGACCAGACAATAGTTTGCTTAATGCTGAGAGAAGTGTCACAACAGTATCTACACAGGCTTTATTCTTAATGAATAATCCTAAGATCATATCACTAGCACAAGAACAAGCACAAATATTACTTGAGCGAAATAAAAAGATGGGTAAAACTATGCCGAAAATATTATACCGTAACAATGTCAATGAAATATTTTTAAAGTTTTTAGGCCGTTTACCTACCAATATTGAGACTGAAGCATCTATAGATTTTATAGAGAAAGATAATAATAATCTTGCATACTTAACCCAAATATTAATCTGCACAGGAGAATTTCGTAATGTTAAATAGAAGAAATTTATTACAAGCTAGTAGTGCAGGTTTTGGAATGCTGGCACTAAAAGGATTACTTGCAGAAGAGATGATGCAAAGTAATAAAAGAGTTATATTTATGTATATGAATGGGGGTATGACTCATACGGATACTTTTGATTATAAACCTTTAATGGTAGAGAAAGATGGTACAGATGATCCTGTGAGTAAAGGCAGAAAGATTGTAAAGCCGGGAGTACCTTTAACTCCAGCAGGAGATAGTGGTATAGAAATTAGTGAGAACTTCTCACACCTTCGTAAACACGCAGATAGTTTATGTTTATTGAATGGTATGAAGAGTAAAACAGGTAATCATAATCAAGCACGAAGTTTATTACACACAGGTAATTTTCAGTTCAGTAGACCTAGTATGGGCAGTTGGTTATTGTATGGATTAGGTACAGAGAATAAAGAGTTGCCGGGGTTTATAACTATAGACGCAAATATTGGCCCAGATAATTATGGTAGTTCTTTCTTACCGGCAGTATATCAGGGTACTGCTATTAATGCTGGTAGTAAAAGCCCTATCCCTAATCTTCAAAGTCCAATAGATTTAAACAGACAAAGAGAGAACTTGAATTTCCTTAGAGACTTAAATAACTATCAATTAGGTAATAGTGAGAATAGTAGGCTAGAAGGACTGATTGAGAGTTATGAGTTGGCTTTTAGGATGCAGACAAGTGTTCCTAATACTATTGATATATCAAAAGAATCTATACAAACATTAGAGAAGTATGGCATCAATGATAAAGCTACGGCTAAATTTGGCAAACAATGTTTATTAGCTAAGAAATTTAGTGAGGCAGGAGTAAGATTTGTAGAGATTGGTCATGGTGGTTGGGATATGCACCAAAATATTAATGATAATCTAAAAAAGAATACAACTGCTATTGACAAACCTATTGCTGGATTAATACAGGATTTAAAAGATTGTGGGTTATTTGAAGATACAATTATACTATTCGGAAGTGAATTTGGTAGAACTCCCGGTATAAAAGAAGGAGCAACAGGCAGAGATCATAATAATGGTGGGTTTAGTATGTGGATGGCAGGTGGTGGAGTAAAAGGAGGTATGAGATATGGTTCTACAGATGATTTTGGACATAAGGCTGTAGACAGTATGGATATGCACGATTTACATGCTACAATATTACACTTGATGGGACTTGACCACACAAAACTAACATATAGATATAGCGGGAGAGATTTTAGACTGACTGACGTATTTGGTAATATTCAACACAATATCATAGCATAAAGTGTATAGTAAATAAAAGGAGCAAACATTATGAGAACTAATAAATTTCTAGAAGCACTAAAATCAATAGCAGATAAACCGGGGTCAAAAGACCCAAGAAGAACTCCTGCTCCTAAAAAGGATCAGAAAAAAGGAAGCAAAAAGAATAAGCCTGATAGTGCTAAAGATGATAAGGGTAAGATTACTTTTAGTGCAAAAACTGTTGAGAAATTAAAGAATAAAGTTAGTGAACATAATAAAAAAGGAAAGGGTAGTAAAGCTACACTAGGTATGTTAAAAGCAGTATACAGAAGAGGTGCTGGTGCTTATTCTACCTCTCATGCTCCTAAAATGAGTAGAGATGGTTGGGCGATGGCAAGAGTCAATGCTTTTTTAACTCTGCTAAGAACAGGCAGACCATCAAACTCTGGCTATAAACAAGATAATGATTTATTACCCAAAGGTCATCCAAGAAGCACTAAATAATTTTTAAAGTTTCTGTTGACACAAGACGATAATATGTTATACTGGAGGAAACGCTTTTGGAGAACATAATGGAAACTTTGATAGACCCTAAAAATATTACCAACTACAATCGCACAGATGTAGAACTACAGTCATTCTGGATATTCTGTATCCTTGTCGCTGGTAAAAATAGTGATACAACTTCTAGGTTGGTTACAAAATTACTCAAAGACAGGGGAGATATGACTCCATTTGAGTTCATTAAAAGCCTCAAGCTATCAGAACTTCACAATTATTTGAAAGCACATAAGACAGGTCAGTACGACAGGATACGCAAGGCTTTATATTTCTCTTCAAAATTAGACCTTAAAACCTGCACCAGAGAAGATTTGATGGATGTTTATGGTGTTGGGCCAAAAACTGCTAGATTCTTTTTATTACATACCAGAGAATTTTGTGATGAGGTTGTGTTAGATACTCACATATTGAGATGGATGAGGGAAAAGTGTGGTGTCAAAGAGGCTCCTAAAAATACTCCACAGAATCCAGAGAAATATGCTCAGTATGCAGGATTATGTAAATACTTAATGGAAACACATTATCCCGGCTTGACACTGGCTCAAGCAGACCTTATGATATGGACAGAGATGAGTGGACGATTAGAGTGATATTGCTTTTAATTGTAATAAGTTTTACAATAGCATGTTTTTTAGTTAATTTTATGGAGAAAATATGAAACTATTTTTAGCATTAATTTTATCAAGTTTTGCCGTGACTGCTTTTGCTGGTGAAGCACCAACATCACCTAAACCTCAAACAACAGTATCAGAAGATTGCGATTGCAGTCCTTGCGACTGTAGTACATGCAACTGTAGGGTGCGTAGAGGCTTGTTTGGCAGGAGACTTTTTATTCGTTCTACAGGTTGTGCCTGCAACAAAACTGGTAGCAAATATTCAAGAACCAGAACAGTTACAGATGGATGTTCTAATGTTCTTCGTTCTAGGACTTATAGTAGAACTATTTGTAATGGGAATACTTGTAATAGTTGTGATTGTAAATAATTTGATGGGGGAGATAACTTCAAACCCATATTTTTACCTAATTAAAGGCGGTAGAAATAATGATAAATAATGTACAGGAACATAGATGAAGATGAACGCTTATTAACAATGGCAAAAAGATATTGGGACGATGAAGATCAATTAACAGAAACACAATTATATTGGGTATTAAAGAATGACGGATATTCAACCAAAGAAATTGACAATGCGATCAGTGATTATTGGTCTATTCATATACAGTCTAACATACTTGTTCATTATTGGGTTGCACCAATTATTTTAACAGTAGTAATGGTTATTTTAGTTTTATATGTTCAGAGTTTATTAAAATGAAAAGAAAACATTGTAAATTAGACGATAAATGTAATATGAGTTTTGAATTAGGTGAAGTTAATGGTCAAACATTTATGACTATTGTAGATAGAAAATGTACTCATGAACAAACTACATACAAAGGATTTGCTAATATTAATTCTTACATAGATAAATATAGACTTCTGGAATTAGCAGATTATATTTACGAGTATTGTAATAAAACAAAATGAATATCTGGAAAATTTGGTGCAAAGCATTAGGTGAAAAATCTGGAACAACAGACAGACAAAGTGATGGCATAGCTTTTATTAGAACTGTTTTAGTTATGCAAGCTATTATAACTAATTTATTTATAGTGGTTAATATATTAAAAGGATGGTATGAATAATGGGAAGTGATATTTTTACAGAAAGTGCTATTGCTGTTCAGTTGCTAGATTTTATAAATATAGTTACAATTAAAAAGAAGGCAACAAGAGAAATAATTGCTAACATATTCTATCAGGAAGAAATAATTAATGATGAATCATTTAAAATAATGGTAAAGAGCAAGAGTGGATTTATTGAAGTTTTTATTGATGCCATTAGTATGGTAGAAGGCTATGAAAGCGATGAAGAACGTAATCAGTTTATGATAAATACATTTTGCGAACATGGAGGCATTTCTCTTCAAGACCTTCCTAACTGGACACTTAGACAATTTGATAGTTGCAGAGAATCAGGCTATGATATAATGATAGATGTTTTATACATTATGTTTGAGCCTTATGGTTTGTTTGAAACAATAATGACTGATGAAGGTAAAAAAGTTGCTGAAACATTAGGTATGGACAGTATTCACGAAACAACTTGGACTGTTCATTCTTATTAAAGTTTGCACTTGACAATGCCGATAACTATGGTATACTATGAGTATGGAAACACTAGGAACAATACTGCACATCATGTTCGTGCTTGCAACAGTATGGTTTTTTGTAGCGTCTTACATAGAGTGGCATAAAAGATAGAAAAGGATTGACATGAGCAAAATTGTTATTGGGTTTAATGGTTGGATCGAAGCTGACCCTGATAGTATTAGATTTCAATATATTGGGCCAGTAAGAGAATCTCAAATGATTATTATTACAGGTGCAGAATATCTTCAGTTAGACGAGGATGAGCGTGAAGAATATATCTTAGAAGATTTAGGGGTAGCATATACTAATAGTTTTGATGGAGAATTAGATGTGTGTGATATAAATGTAGAAGAAGACCCAGACCATGTTGCTCAAGAATTTCTGCAAGACTTGCTAAGGGATAAGATTTAATGAAATATCTTATTGAAGAAAATGATATGGATATTGTTCTTGATGCACTAGATTCCCTGCATGAAGACATGAGGTGGAACAATAAGAATGGAGATAATGTTGCTCCTTATTCTTATAATTTAAAAGAAGTAGAAAGATTATACTATAGATTTACTAAGGAGGCTGATGAATAATGGAAACTGCTAATTTTATTTCTGAAGTTTTTGCTTATATTGAAAACACATACAGTAAAGGACTTCTTAGAAAAATTAAATATAAAAAGCATAGCGATATTGTGGATAGATTAATCTCTAGTTCTTTAAAGAATAATTATGCTGTTGATAGAACTGCTAATAAAATTATAGCTATGTTGAGGCTTAATCCATGAGAAAAAGAGAGAAAGAAATACATGAAGCTAAAATAAGGGCGATGCAACATTGTTTTTATATGGATGTTTATAGTTACATTATATCTGAATATAAACCAAGAATAGCTAAACTTTTTACAGATTCTCCTATGGCTGGTAAGATTGTAGACTTAATTAATGGGTATTATTGGGGAGGTCATACCGTTCCTTTCACTGCCGGTCAAATAGCTGATCTACTGAAGAGTAAATACAAAAAAAAGAAAACATGAATTAAAGGTGTAAAATAAGTATCATACCCACATTATCCTACCTTAAAAATGCAGGTCTTATAATGATACTTATAACCGTTTGCAGAACTTTATTTTATCAATTTTTATTGCTGTTTGTAGGAATATCTATAGGATTTATTGTTAATGCAGAATGGGTGGGATGGAAATATCCTATTATTCAAACTTCTTTTTATAATACATTTTACCCGATTGATTTTGAAGATGAGGGTGTTCTAAATTGGCTTTATGGTCAAGGTAGATTGAAAATATTCGGAGTAATGGGTAAATACCAAGATGTAGAAATCATTGAAGAGGCTATGGCAGCAGAAGAATGGTATTGGGTTAAGTTTTCCTATGCAGATAAAAATGGTAATAGAAAAACTGAAATACAGAATATTAGAGTTAGATGGAAACCTTGGGAATACTATTATGAAGATGAGGCTTTTGATCCTTGGGATGTAGAAGAAATGAAAAAGTATATTGAAGAAGGTTCATTAAATAGCCGAGAAACAGATAGGGCTTGGAGACTCATGGACGAGATGAAGGGCATACAAAGTAATCATATTAAATTTTAAAAAGAAAGAGGAATGTTATGAGGACATTTTTATTTTTAGCTATTGCGTTGTGGGCATCTATAGGATATACTGATGAATGGGTAGCAAGTCCTGCCCCTATACCAGCGGTTCCGAGGGTTGTCTATCCGCAAGAAATTATTACGACTTATCCAAGACCGACTCTTACCTATGGTTTAGTTCCATACTATTATAATTTACCAGTGGTTACGGAAAGACGTTGTTGGTTTTTAAGAAGAGAAAGATATGTTACCTACCAACCACAAGTACGTTGGTATTATCAGCCTTTTTGGATTGTTAGATAGTCTTTTTAAATAAGGAAATTAATTATGACAGTAGTAGATGTATGTGATTTGCTTTTCAAACAAATTAAAAAACCAGATAATTTTGAAATGTGCAAAGCTATTAATGTATATGATAATAAGTATAGGATTAATGTTTATACAAAAATATACGATGAATTTAGAGACTTAGAAAAAAAGAGAATCACACATAGCTACTTTGCAAAAGTAAATGGCGACAAATTAGAAATTTTAGCTTGACTTGACTTATTGGTTTTTAATGATATAATAGGGTGTAAGTTGAATTTATTTTAGTATGTTTCAACGCGACCAACTCAGATGCTAAGTGTGGGAACGGTAATAACGATTCTCATCCAGAAGCAAAAATATTAGTGAGTTGGAATGATACTTAAAAGATTTAAACTTTACATAAAAAATTGGAGAAAAGAATGATTGATCAGTATATTAATTTTGTAGAAGAATGGTGTGAAATATTAGAGCATAAGGCATTTGCTAGAGAAAATGGTACATACTCTAAGAATCAAAAGACCACATACTTTTGGTTTAAGATTAATAAGAAGTACACTAAAATTATTCAGACTACTCATGGTAACGATAGTGTTCACGCATTTCTTGAAAATGAAACCCTAGATATTTACAAGGCAGCAACTTGGAATGCTCCAGCAAAAGATGCTAGATATAATTTGTTGAGAGATTTTGACCGCATACTAGAAGTGTGTGAGCCTAACGGGGGTTATCTTTATAAGGGAAAGAAGGTTTATGTCTAGGTTATCTAAAAAAGATAAAGAAGATTTAAAATATCTTGAAGTAAAAAAACACATAAGAGACTGCGTAGATACAGCAGGATATAATAATATTTTTAGATATATGATAGAACAACTAGACAATATTGAAGATGTTAGTAACACTCAAAGCATGGAGTTATTTAAATTAATTTCTAACCTAGAGAGTGCATTACAATCTCATCAAAGGCTACAGCAATATGTCTGAAGAGTATAAGCAAATGAGTAAGACAGACAAGCTGCCTTTAAAGTATGCTTGTATTCAACCAGATATTAAAAAGTATATATCTCAAGTTCTTGATGGTATGGGTAATTGCCATGAAATTAGAGGACATATAGATGATCTATATAGATTAATAGAACATCAAAGGCTGCAACAAATGAGGCAAGAAAAGCAAATGATTGCAGTTAAACACATGGAAGCATGGAAAAGATATGACAAGGATATGCGGGAGTATGATCCTGAAACTAGGAGTTATAAAAAGTGAAATGGACAGTCATAAAATCTTGGGCTAAAGAAAAAGGTTATGTTGTCTCCAGAGATAAATCTGGAAATGAAAATAACCCGTATCATTATGAATGGCATTTAAAGTCAGACAGTTCTGTATCAGGTATTACAAATAGTTTAAGTCAAGTTGCTACAGATATTTTTAATCATCTAACAGACAACAAGCATGTAGAATATCAACAAAAAGTAAAACAAGAATTAGCCGATAAAATACAAGACGATGTATACTTTGATCAGGGATTATAAATAATGGATGATCTAAAAGATGAAGATGAAGACAAAGTAATTAAACAATCCATTACTTTAAATACTATTATAGCTAAAGTAATAGAAGCTATAGTTAGTTATATTGCTTTGTATTTCTTTACTCCTATCTGGAAAAGAATAATGAAATGGTGGAATAAAGATAATGAAACAACAGAGTAAAATTCACTATGCCACACTTGTCAGCTTAACTCCACAAGCAGAAAAAAATATAGCTTATTGTGCTAGAGTGTCCAACCCAAACAATCAAGATAGCACAGATATTTCTGGTTTACTTAATTATTGTATTAAGCATAAACATTGGTCTATATTTGAAATGGCATTTATGACTCTTGAGATTAATACCAATAGAGGTATAGCAGCACAAATATTAAGGCACAGAAGTTTTACTTTTCAAGAATTTAGCCAGCGTTATGCAGATGCTAGTTTATTGGATGATAATATTCCTATCCCAGATTTAAGAAGCCAAGATCATAAAAATAGACAAAATAGTATAGACAATATTGATGGTTATAAAAGAAAAGTATGGGAAGGTTTGATAGCGGAACATTTTGCTAGAGGTAAATATTTATACGATCTTATGTTAAAAGACGGTATTGCAAAAGAATGTGCTAGATTTATATTACCACTAGCAACTCCTACTAGAATTTATATGAGTGGAAGTATTCGTAATTGGATTCATTACATTGGTTTAAGAGAAAAAAATGGAACACAAAAAGAACACATGCAAATTGCAAAAAGTTGCAAAAAGATTTTTTGTAAAGAATTTCCTTTAGTATCACACTCCTTGGGTGGACTTGAAAAAGATTGGAGTTGACAATAGATATTGCCGATGTATAATAAAGAAAAACATTGGAGAAAAATTATGCGATTCGGACTATGCTGTATATCTATCGACCTCAAAGAAGCAGGCTATAGCTTTCAAACTATGACCTACAAGCGTTTCTCTTCACTTCCACGCGACGAAGCATTAGAAATTCTAGGTTCGCGTATACTCAACAATATGCAGGTGACTCATGCTCATATCTCCTACTGTGCAGAAAACGATTATACTTATAGGATCAGTAGTGATTTATTTCCTCTTATTACTTATCTTGCTGCCGATGTTATTCTATCTGACCTGCCTCAATATACTGACATCTTGGAAGAAATAGGGTCAATCAAGCAGACCATACAAGATACAGGTATTCGTATTTCCTGTCATCCTAGCGAGTTTAATGTCCTTGCTTCTACTAATACCGATGCTGTTGACAGAACCGTTAGAGAACTAAATTTTTACTCAGACTTCCTTGACATGCTAGGTTGTCCTGCTGATTATAATTGTCCGATGAATTTACACATCAATAATCGACAGGGAAGTAACGATGAGGTTGTGGATAGATTTATACAGAATTTTAATAGACTTGACGATAATTGTCGTAATCGTATTGTTATTGAAAACGATGATAAACTTAATTGTTGGTCTGTAAAACAACTTATTACAGACTTTTATCCTAAGACAAAAATACCCATTACATTCGATTACCTGCATCACAAATGTCATCCTGACGGATGGACAGAACATCAAGCTATTAGATTCTGTTGTCTAACATGGGGTCGTGTTAAACCTTTATTTCACTACAGCGAATCTGCACCGGGGAATAATCCTCGCAAACATGCAGACTATGCAGAAAGTGATTTTTATACTTACGACGATTTAGACTATGACGTAGACATGGAATTAAAAATGAAAGATAGAGCAATCGCTAAATTTCTGGAAGGTGTATCTATATGAGTGGATGGTTAATTGTACTTACTGGCTTAATTTACTTGTATGTAAGTATTGAGCAATTATGGAAAGGTAATCCCGGTATGGGTATTGCCTATTTTGGATATGCTTTTTCTAATATTGGTTTATATTTACTAGCTTCTAAATAGGGTGTTATTATGACTAATAAAAAAGAACCAACAAGATATTCTATGTCCACAGGATTACCACATACTGAAAATGATGAGGAAGTTAAAAAGTATCCTCTTGAAAGTGCAGAAAAATCTTTCTTAAAATTTATTGAGGATCAAAAAGAAAGTAGAAAACTTTACCAAGAAAGATTAGACAAAATACACAAGGCATTAGACAAAGAAGGATAATCACTTAATAGATTGTTATGGACACTTTAATTACAGGAAGCACAGGACTTATCGGCTCTGCGTTACGGAAGTTCTATCCAAATGCAATTTGCGTATCTTCATCAGACGCAGATTTAACCAATACAGAACAAACTTTAGACTTAATATCTACACATAAACCAAAATCTGTTATTCATTTAGCATCAAAAGTTGGTGGTTTGTTTAAAAACTTGAATAATAACGTAGATATGTTTAGTGATAATATATTTATAAATACTAATATAGTTAATGCTTGCTACAAAAACAATGTTAAAAAATTTATAGGTTGTTTATCTACTTGTGTTTTTCCGGCAAAGACTAAATACCCTATACATGAAAATATGTTGTATGATGGAGAGCCTCATAAATCTAATTTTGGATATTCCTATGCAAAAAGAATGCTTGATGTACATTGTAGAGCCATCAATAAGCAATATGATTATAACTATAAATGTATTATTCCAACAAATGTTTATGGCCCATACGATAACTTTAACTTAGAAGATGCCCATGTAATCCCTGCTTTAATTCATAAAGCATATATAGCAAAAAGAGATGGTACTGATTTTACTGTTGCAGGAAGTGGGTTTCCATTAAGGCAATTTATTTATTCAGCGGACTTGGCACATTTGATTTTTAAATTAGATAATCATCAATACGATTGGGTATCTCCAATGACTCTTGCAGAAGAAACAGAATATAGTATATTTGATGTGACAAAAATTATTGCTGAATATTTTGATGTATTTGATAGAACTGGATTCAATAGTAATTTGCCTGATGGTCAATATAAAAAAACAGTAGATAATGAAAGACTCAAAAGATATATTGACGACTTTAAATTCACACCAATACATATTGGCTTGAGAGATACTATGGATTGGTTTGTTAAAAATTATGACAATGCCAGAAAATAATTTAAGAATTTACTTGACAAACGCCGATAACTATAGTATAATAGATAAAACAATTTGGTTCTTACACAGGAGATACGATGCCTAAAGGTAAAAAAACTTGCGAAAAGTGTGGTTGTCAATGTGGGCCAAGAGCATATATGTGTCCAGAGTGTCACCATCCATTTATGTTTGCACCAAAGAGCAAAGAAAAGAGAACTACTCGTTTAGTTAGAAAGTTTGATTGGCGGGAATTACAGAAAGGCGATAAAATTAAAGCTACTGGAGGCCCGTACTCTGTAGTAGACGGAGAATATATTCCTATGGGCTGTAGAGGAAAGTTTACTGTTATAGATACTGATAAGAATGGTATTATAGCTTATGGAGCAAAAGAAGGTGGTTTCTGTCATATTTGGATGGGTGGAGATGATGTTGAACCATTGACAAAGATTCACAGGACTAAACATCGTCTAGCTAAAATAAAACCTAAGACAGTAAAAAGATAAATCATTATAAGTCTTTTATGTTGTGGCTATAAAAGTCTTATATATTTCAGTATGCCACATTTGTGAGGTGTTTAATGACAAAGCAAGATCGTGTGATTAATTATTTGCGTAAGGGTAGAACTCTTAGTCAAGATAGTGCATACAGCATGTTTGAGGTAGGAAACCTTCGCGCTACAATCAGTGATGTAAAGCCAACCTTAAAGGCTCATGGACTCACTGTTGTTCGTAGCACTGGTCGTCATGGCGAAACTCGCTATGGTGCTGTTGCGTCAAAGAAGAGTCGCCGTAGGACTGTTAGTTCTTAACTTGTTAATTACGGGACTAGGATGCGTTCTAGTCCCGTATTTTTTATAGTGAGATTTGTATATGATTTCAGATATTGATAATTTACTTCATCGAAGAACAGCAGATGGTAAATGGATGCAAGGTTGTGAACACACCACTGTTTTATTAAATCACAAAAAAAGAAATTCATTTATAAAACAGGCAACTATTAATTTAAAAAATACACATGAAAAATTTGACACTATAGTATGTTGTGGAACAAGCGGACTATTAGTTGTTCCGCAAATAGCAGAGGCTCTAGGTAAAAATATATTAATTATTAGAAAAAAATACGAAAGTAAATATTCCCCATTTTTATACGAAGGGGTTATTCCAGAGAAGTACATTATCGTAGATGATTTAATTTGTAGTGGTAGTACGGTTAAGCATATATTAAAAACAGTAAGAGATGAATCGCCTAACTCAATTTGCGTGGGAGTTTATGTCTTTTTGAAAGATAAATGTTGTTATAGAAACGACAATACACTATGTAAAAGAGACTTAGGAATACAATACCTATGAAAGTAAATACTGATCCTAAATTAGATTTTGATGATGTTTTATTAGTTCCTCACAGAAGTAAAACTGCCTCCAGATCGTCTGTTAATTTACAAAGAAATTATATTTTTTATCATTCATCAAAAGAATGGAAAGGTGTACCTGTTTTTGCAGCAAATATGGATACTACTGGTACAGTCAGTATGTCTAATGCTTTGCAAAAACATAACATGCCTACTTGTCTACATAAACACTATCAAGATCATCAATATGTAGATGTTATTACAAATGATATATACCAATGGTTAAGTATAGGTATAAAAGATAAAGATTATGAAAGAATACAACGATACCAAGATAAAACTAATAGAGTTCCTAATATTTGTATTGATGTGGCTAATGGCTATACGGATGATTTTGTCAATTTCTGCTCAAGAATGAGAAAAGACTTTGGTGATTCTCCAATTATTATGGCAGGTAATGTATGTACTCCAGAAATGGTACAAGAAATCATTCTTCATGGAGGTGTTGATATTGTTAAGGTAGGTATTGGGCCGGGAAGTGCGTGTACTACTAGACTTAAAACAGGTATAGGTTATCCTCAATTATCTACTATTATAGAATGTTCACATGCTGCACATGGATTGAAAAATGGAAAAGGTAAATTAGGACTAATTTGTGCCGATGGTGGTTGTAGAAATCCTGCCGATGTATGTAAAGCATTTGCTGCTGGTGCTGATTTTGTAATGCTTGGAGGTATGCTTGCAGGAACAGAACAATGCGAAGGTACTTGGGAAATGAAATACGGTAAGAAACTATCTTTACAATTTTATGGCATGTCATCTTATGAGGCACAACAAAAATACGGCGGGGTAAAAGACTATAGAGCAAGTGAAGGCAGAATTAAAAACATACCATACAAGGGAGATGTTAATAAAGTTATCGAAGATATTTTAGGTGGACTTAGAAGTTGTTGTGCATATATAGGTGCTACTTGCTTGAAAGATATGAGTAAGTGTGCAGAATTTAATATAGTAAATAGAACACATTTTGATCAGAGTGTATAGAATGGATAAAATACATCCTGCTACATGGATATTATGGGGCTTATTAATGTTAAGCATAGCTACTAATTTTGTTCAACATTCTCAAATCAAAAGACTTGACAAACAACTAGCACCTGTTATAATTAGACAGAACATTGAAATTTTTACCAAACCTTTAGACGACGAAAGAATAATATAAAATATACAGTGAGGATAGCTACCTTGCTGTGGGATGGTGACTGAAAATGTGCCAGCAAGCATGAGGGTACAACAGTACATGACGCTCAGAGGGACGGGCAAGTGCCATACAACTTTGAGATAGTGGTTAAAGTAGGGAAATATGACAGATCATGCCCTGAAATTTGGAGGTAACTAACTGTAAATCCTCCCCGTCCAAAATACAATACAATGAATATTATTGACATACTAGAAATAACTTGTGGTGTATTATTAGCACAATTAATTACAAGGGGGCGTAAAGGTTTCGACCAACACGATATTATAAGCATATAATGATAGAAATTATTTCAAATAGACATAATCTAGAAGATTATTTTGAGTGTGTAAAAGACTTAATGAATAGTGGTACAAAGTCTGAATATAAAGAGGCTTTAGCTAAAGTTTTATATCAGAGGAATAATTATGTTGTATATGTGAATACAAGATATAAAAATATAGTAGCTACTGGTGCTGTTATGTTTGAAAATAAAATAAGATATAACCAACCTAAAGGATATATTGAAGATATAGCAGTACATCCCGAACACAGAGGCAAAGGTTATGGTAAACAAATGGTAAAACATCTCATATCCTGCTGTAAGAAAAGAAATTGCTATAAGATAGTTTTAACTTGTAATGACGATCTGGTAGACTATTATAAGAGTCTTGGTTTTGACAAAACGGTAAATTTTATGGTACAATAACAGGGGGCGTAAAGGTTTCGACAGGTAGATAGAAATATAGATCGCATCGACTGGTTGATCTAAAGGCCAGTTTAAAAATAGATCACATTTTAATTGCCGATACTTCTGTATTAGCACTCGCCGCTTAGGTGAGAGGGGTTGCATAAACCTTTTTACCCAATTATGCTGACTCCGATAATCGGATAGGGTTGTCCTACCTGAACTAAGAAGGTCGATAAGTGTAATCACTTTGACGTTGGAAAGACAAATAGTTTTGTCTGTAGTATTAATAACAACAGACTAACGATGTAGAAGTTTATGTGGAATTTACACTGGACAGGGGTTCAATTCCCCTCGCCTCCACTTATGAAAACTAAAGCAATCTTATTATCGTTCTTACTGCTTTTAAATGCTGTTGAAATAGTTCGGCATAATCAGGTACTTAGGTTTTTAATAGATGGTAGACCAAAGCAGATAACATACTTTCATAGTACGTTTATGTTTACGCATATTGAAATAGAAGTTATTGAACCAGAGATAAGAAAAGATTGTGCCGCTTTTAGATGTATGAATCTATATATATTTTGTGAAAACTTTCACATACATCACACTTTTCATTGGAGATATATAAAATTTCTTAAAACATAAGGTGTATATTATAGTGTTGAGCATCACTATAACTTGGAGATACATCTAATGTTCAAAAAAAGTAAAATACATTTGCAAGACAATAGTATGACATATTGGGAACACTTTAGATTTGCTTCGGGTTATGGTGTTTTGTGTTTGTGTTACGGAATATTTCTTATCTTACATTCTTTAATTCCTGCTTACTTTTCTACCGCTGGTTCTGATTTGGTAAATAAATTAAATAAAATTTTTACAGATCAAAATGAATATCTTGCATTAAAAAATAGAGTAGAAGCATTTAAAAAAATAGTATACCACTACCGTTCTAAAGAATGGAATAAATAAAGTTTACTTGACAGACATGACGATATAAGATATACTGTAAGGAACAGGAATCACAGGACACAGGATACTATTATGAACAGCACAGAATATGTTATGTCTATGATCGACGAACTGCGTAACAACAGCGGTACGATTGCCAAACAAGAAATTATAGCCAAGTATTGCAAAGCAGGTAAAGATGAAGATAATGGAGATCAGCTTCATGCTAGAAATGTATTGAATCTAGCACACAATGATTATCTTATGTATGGCTTAACAAGTAGCCAAGTTAAAAAGCGATCAGATTTATTCTTTGGAGATTGTGAACCGGGGTATGGTTTATGTCAACTATTTAATGATTTAACTCTTCGTAGATATACAGGCCATGATGCTATCAGAATTGTTAATACTTATATCAATAAGTATCCAGAACAAGAAGAACTTGTGCATTGTATCTTAGATAAAGACCTAAAGACTAAGGTTGGCGTTAAACTTATTAATAAAGTTATTCCTGATTTTATTCCAGAGTTCAGCGTTGCTCTTGCAGAAAAATATGAACCTAAATTAGTGGAGTGGGAAGATGAGTGGTTTGTTTCAAGGAAACTGGATGGCGTTAGATGCCTTGCTATTGTTGATCATTTTGGCAACACTACCTTCTATTCCCGCACAGGAAAAGAGTTCCTTACTCTTGGTGTGGTTGCTGATGGCATTAGTGCTTTGGGGGTTACTGACTTAGTATTTGATGGTGAGTTATGCTTGATTGATGAAGATGGTAACGAAGACTTTCAGAGTATTATGAAACAACTTCGCAAGAAAGATCATACCATTGAAAATCCTTCTTATAAAATCTTTGACATGATGACTCAAGATGAGTTCAAGGCCAAGAAAAGTAATGACAATCTTTATCAAAGATATAAAGAACTATTATTTACTATGGAAGATAATGAGTGTGCCTGCCTGTCTGTATTAGAAATGGAAATAGTAAATGATGATGACCATTTCCAACAGTGGGTGTCTAAAGCAGATAACAATGGTTGGGAAGGTGTTATGTTGCGTAAGAATGTAACCTACAAAGGTAAACGTAGTAAAGATTTACTTAAAGTAAAAACTTTCCATGATTCCGAGTATGAGGTAATAGACACTGAAATGGGTATGTTTCCTCTCACATTAGACGGTAAAGAATGTGAAGAAGAAATGCTATCCTGTGTTTATATTAAACACAAAGATAACCTTGTCAAAGTGGGTAGTGGGTTTACTATAGAACAAAGACAAGACTTTTACAAAAACCCTGATGCTATCTTAGGTAAAATTATAACAGTGCAGTATTTTGAAGAGACTAAGAATCAGGAAGGTGGTATTAGTCTCAGGTTTCCAACATTTAAAATACTACATGGAGATATGAGAACTGTATAAAACATTATGAATGAGCCAATATCTATAGATGCTTTTTATGAAAACAACAGTGTTCCAAAAGAGTTTGATGATGAATTTTATGCTCAAACGTATGATGTAAAAGATTATTATCAACCATATTGTAAAGACAATGGATTTACTGAAAGACAAAGACTATATCACCATTGGATTACTTTTGGTGAGAATGAACTCAAAAAACCATACGAAAACCATGAAGATGTAAAAGAATACGATCCAAAGATTTTGTTTGAGGATATATCTCTTGTAGTTGCTTGTAAAGACAGAGAGAATATGTTGAGTGTAAGTTTAAGGTCTTGGATTTTACACCCACAGATTAAAGAGATTATAATTGTAGATTGGTCATCCGAAAAAAGTTTAAAACATCTTGAAAATGTTGATGCCAGAATTAAAGTTATCAGGATAGAAGGTGAAAAGTTTTATAATGCCAGCAAGCCTATTAATATCGCTATAAAAGCTGCCAAACATGAAAAAATATTAAAGATGGATGTGGATTACATACTTAACCCCTATCTTCCATTACAAAGTTTAATTGATATATCACCGGGACAGTTTGTTGCGGGTAATTGGAATCAGTGTTATCTTGATAATGAACTGGGTTTTATTAAAAATCTCAATGGAATTATATGTTGCCATAAAAAGTTTTTTATAGATGTTGGATTATATAATGAAGACATTGACAATTATGGTAGAGAAGATTGTGAAATGTTTGAAAAGCTAGAAAACCTTGGTCTTACTAGAAAAAATATTTATTTTGAACCTAATTGTGTTCCAGTATATCATAATCCCCATAGTCATCGTGTTAGGGGGTACAACAGAAAAGATAATCATACACACAAAACTTTGAACTATATGAATAAAAAATATGGTCAATCAACTTTTGAATTAGTCATTAATCTTTACAAAGACCCACTACCAGAAAGAACAAAAGAGATTCTTGACTGCCTAAAACTAAACCTACAAAACAAATACATAGCTAAGGTTCATATCTTTTTAGAAAACTATGAAGACTTTCCAGAATTTTATGAATTAAAAAAAGATTATGAAGAAAAAATAATTGTAAACAATACCATTTGCAGAATGTCCTTTAAAAAAATATTTGCTTATACAAATAAAAACATTGTTAATACACAGTGTATTGTAGCAAACAATGATATTCTTTTTAATGATGACTTATCAAAGATAAGAGGACTTAGACCTAGAGATATGATTGCTCTTACAAGACATGAAGATGATGGAAAGCTACTGCAAGATAGACATAGAGATGCTTTTTGTTCTCAAGATGCTTGGATATTTAGATCACCTATGGTTGATGATTTTGAATTATTGCCAGATGATATTATCATAGGTACTTTTTATTGTGATGTGATTTTAGATTATTGTATTTATAAATCTAAGCAATATCAGGCTTGGAATCCTTGTAATGATATAATTATAAAACATTGCCATAAAACTACTGAACGATGTTCTGATATTACAAGTAAAGAAGAGGCTATTGTTATTCATACTTACTATGTTGAAAAGTTTGGCTCACACGATTGGTATCGTCATTTATCAGCTACTACTATAGAAGACTATTGGAATGGTGTAAACTTTAATAAATTCATTAGTGACCATCAATTCGACTTAAACAATTATTAATAATGATTATTAATACTGAACATAAAATCCTATATATTTCTAACGCCAAATGCGCTAGTAGTACAATTAGAAAACATTTCTATAAAATAAAAGATAAAGAACTCGTCGATAGTATACAAAAACAAAACAGAAACAATCCACACGTAACATACAAGGATGTGTCAAAATATGTTTTGACTGAACATAATATTGATATTAGTACTTTTTTTCTTTTTTCAACTATTAGAAACCCTTGGGAGAGAATAGTAAGTTTGTATCATTACGCCAAACCAGACAAGAACGGAATGGCTTTTTGGGATTATAAATATGGGGGAAAGCGTGAAGAAGGAACTTCTTGCACTTTTAGAGAATGGCTTTTTAAATTTGATAAAGCCAACCGCAACAACCTATTTAAATATGCTTGTAGAAATATTGAAGAGATGTTTGGAGAAGATTATAGTAAATTTAAATTATATAAAACTGAAGAACTAGATGTAAATAAAATTATGGACGATATAAATGATTCTATTCTTGAAACTAAAGTAGGTAGGGCAGAATTTAAAATTATAGACCCTGATGGTTGGAAGGAAAAAGAAAAGGTAGAAAGCAAAAATTATAGAGAATACTATAACAAGGAAACCAGAGATATGATAGCTGATTACTACAAGTTAGATATAGAGGTAGGAAAGTATAAATTTTGATAATATGTCACTCCCATAAATTTATATATGTTAAAGGGTACAAAACAGCATCTACATCTGTAGAAATATTTTTTGAAAGATTTTGCAAAGATTCAGATATTGTAGGATACAGAGGCCCAAACCCGATACCGGATAATTGTGATTGGTGGAACCACATGAGTCCATTGGAAATTAAAACAAAGCTAAATAATGATGAAGTTTGGAATCAATATTTTAAATTTGGTTGTGTAAGAAATCCTTGGGACAGAAAACTGTCTAGTTATTTTTTTTGTAAAACTCAAAAACAATTAGACACACCAAGCACGTTTGAACAATACTGTATGTATTCAAATGAAAAACATTTTAGCTTTAGAACTTTGCATGATTTTTATAATTTAGAAATGGATTATTACATACGATTTGAGAAACTACATGAAGACGTAAAAAATGTGTGCAATATTCTTGATCTGCCTTGTGACCTTTCGCAATTACCACATAAAAAGAAAACAAATCATAGACATTACACAGAGTACTACACAGATGAAATGCGTGACAAGATAGCTGAAGATTATAAAGAAGACATAGACTTTTTTAATTATACGTTTGGTGACTGATGTTAGTTTCACATAATCATAAATTTTTTACAATAGATATACCTAAAACTGGTACTAGAACTTTTAGAGCATGTCTAGCAACAAAGGCACAGCACAAGGATGGTTTGCGTGAATGTGAAGAATTAAGTTTTGCAGGAAAATATAATTCCTGTAAGTATAAACAACACTCAAACCTGACTGCTGCTATATACGACTTGAAAATTGATGGTTATGATCCAGATACATATTTTAGTTTTTCTTTTGTTAGAAACCCTTGGGCTAGATTAGTTTCGCTTATGCTCTATCACAACAGGCATTTCAAAAAAAACCAATCCTTGGAATTTTATATTGACGATCAACCACCTCAATTTGACTGGTTGTACTCGAAAGATTACAAGAAGACTGTAGATTACATAGCTAAATTTGAAAATTATAAAGAAGAATTATTAAAATTTTTTGATAGGTTTAATATAAATTTAGATTCAAATAAAATCCCACATCTAAATGAAAATAAAAAGTATGACTACAAAGATTATTATACTAAAGAGTTGATAGATAAGGTTTACGAAAAAGATTATAAAGCCATAGAATTAATGGGATATACTTATGATGGATGAAGGATACCTAGTTATAGAAAACTTCTTATCTAAAGAAGAACATCAAGAATTATTACATACTTGTGATGGCTTATATAATCAAGCGCAGGAGAACAAGAATAATAAACATTACGAATGGGATGAGCGTGGACAATTAAACAAAATAAATTATGCCTGTACAAACAATGAAGCCTTTAGAAACTTGGCTAACAATGCTACTCTAGTTGCCCACGCAAAGAATATAATACAAACAAGTGATACTCTTGATTGTTACATAAGTAAATTTTTCCCAATGCAACCTAAAACTGGTACATCAACATTTATGCACCAAGACAATTATTATTTTAACGGTGACAATAAAAAAATATTAAGTTGTGCTGTATATCTAACAGACACCAATAAAGAGAACGGTTGTTTGAGATTAGTAAAGAACTCTCATACACAGGGTATATTCCCACATGAAATTACAAGTAAGATAAATAAGTATGTAAAGTGGATTGACAATTCTCATCTTAGAAAATATGATATATTAGACTTAGAACTAAAAGCACCTTATGCAGTACTGTTTGACATAAATTTAGTACATGGGTGCTATGAAAATACTTCCGACGATTTTAGATATAGTTTGGCGTGGGAGTACATTGAATCCTATAATAATGATGTTAGAGAATGTGATAGAGTGAGGTTACACTAATGACAGATGATCCTACTTCTATAAAAAGTATGAGATTTTTTCCAGATTGGGATAAAAATAACGGAAATCAAATATCTGGATTGATACAAATGATGTGTGATATCAATACGCTGAAAGATAGTGATAAAATAGAATGTGTTGAAATTGGTTCTCATAGGGGTGAGTCAGCTTTAATTATATCTGCTTTTCCGTTTGTTAATATATTACACTGTGTTGATCCTTTTGAGAACGAGGATATACAACAAAGATTAAGATATAGTAGAGCAAAAATATGGTTTGGAGGTTCTGAAGAATATACTAAGGTCATATCAGACAATAGTATAGATATGGTTTATATAGATGCGGCCCATGATTATGATACAGTAAAAAGAGATTTGGAAACTTGGTCTAAAAAAGTTAAGTCAGGAGGATTTATTTGTGGACATGATTACAACAGTAATTCTTGGCCGGGAGTGGTGCAAGCAGTAGATGAATTTTCAGATTTAAGAAATTTACTAATTAAAACTTATAGAGATAGCAGCTACATGATGCAACAACCGTAGAAAACATTTCAAAAATTTTAAAGATTACACCTTGACAAGACGATACCAATAGTATAGAATTGAATGTATCACAGGACTTGGAACTTTTGGAGACTATCATGGTTGTTGTAACAGAAACTAAAACAGAAAAAAATACTACATTTTGCAGAAGTAAGGCTGATGAATTTTTTAAAGAATTTCCTAGAGATAAGATTAAAGCATATAAGGAGTACTGGGAGAGTGTACGACCACAGAATCACGGCGATATTTTTAGGCGTTATTTGTTTGCTTATTGTTCTGTTCATACAAGTTGGCAGGGGAATTGCCGTGGCTACAATGCCATTAAGAACTACGAAGAATGGATCGACGACCAAGAAACGCTCTTAGACAAATTGAAACATTCTGGTGTTGGTCTTTATAACAACAGAACAAAGTATATTTGGAATTTCAGTGAACAGTTTTGGAAAAATCCTAAAGATTTCTATCTTACTACTAAAAAATATCATGTCAAAAAACGTGATGCTATTGTAGATAAGATTATTGGATTGGGCATGGCTAAGGTTAGTTTTGCTTTAGAAATGATTCATCCTAATGAAGCAAGAGTTTTATGTGGAGATGTTCATCAACTTCGCCTTTACAACATGGAACATCTAAGCTATAATAAGAGCAAAGTAGGTACAGCAAAATACAAAAAAATGGAACAGCATTGGAGTGTAAATTGTGGTAAGAATAAAATACCATCATATATTGCCAGATGTGTATATTGGGATGACTTGCAAGAGAAGCAAGATTCTCGTTACTGGTCTTATGTACTAGAAAGTTAAAAAGATGGATCATACTTTACTAGATGTTTTAAGTGTGTGGTGGATCGTAGTTGTTATAGATTTAAGTGTAGTTTGTTTTTTTGTTAATGTAGCAAAAAACAGAAAATAAACAATAATCTAAGGGGGTGTATATATGTTTAGCTTATATGAATACTATTTACTAATAGGGATACCTCCAAATGAAATTATTCAAATTATTAATTCTACTACTGTTAAGTTGTAGTACAGCATACGCCAAAGACCTTGTTGTTGTAGGCGCAGATTGGTGTCCATACTGTGTTAAGCAAAAACAGTATATGAAAGATAATCCAGATATTATTAAGAATTTTGATTTAGAATACATTGATATTGACGAGCATCCTGAATTAGTAAATAAGTTACATATAAAAGTTTATCCTACTTCATTTATCTTTGACAATAATAAAAAGATTGGTGAATTGCGTGGTTTTACCTCTTATAACTTTAGGGAGTGGTTAAAAAAATATGAGTAACTTATTGAAAAACAAAAAAGACGGTATGATTTTTGGTGTTTGTGCTGGTCTATCTGATTACACAGGCATTGATGTTACCATTATTAGATTATTAACTGTTTTTGGTGCTATTGCCTCTGGTAGTATTATCTTTTGGGTATATTTACTTTTAGGTATATTGTTGCCAAAAAAAGAAGATTAAAGCATCTAACTCGTTGCTACAAAAGGACTTACGTTATTTAGAAATACTTTTTAACGTAAGTCTTTATCTGACAAGGACTTACGAGTTTTTTCAAAAAAGTTAAAGATAACAGTTGACAAAGACGATACTATAGGATAGAATACAAGCAGTATTACTTACTCTAATTGGAAAGGAAATAAAATGAGTAAAAAAACTTGTGGCAGATGTAACGATCAGATGTTTTTAATGGCAGTCCATGCCTGCAAAACATTCCCAGAACTTGCTAGAATGGTTGGTCAAACTGTAAGTTCTACAAAGACCCGTTATAAAAAGATGAAGGACACTCTGCGCTCTAAGGGTGTTGAAATACCTACTCTTCAAAACCAAAGTGATTCTACTAATATTGATGAATTAGTAGCACTCTCAAAAAAATTACAAGAGATTTCATAGAGGTTTTGGGAGTGTAGTCCAAAGGCAGAGACAAAGGACTTAAAATCCTTCCAGTGCGGGTTCGACTCCCGCCACTCCTATTATTTGTAATATTAATTTAATCAAAGGAATAAATTATGAGTGATTGGCAAGATATAACAGACATGATAAGATCAGGACATTGGGTTGCTGAAGATGATGATGAATTTTTAATACAACAAAATCATCTATATGGTACTCCACTAGATAAAGAAGAATACGAACACGAAAAAAATTTCGCTACCATAGAATTATCTAGAGAACAATGGAAATTTGTAGCTGGTGTTATTGATACCTATATGGAAATAGTACATTGTGTTGCTATGTTCCGAGGCCATATAAAGTGTAAAAGAAAAACTAAAGAAAGTTTTCTTGAACTATACAAAGAAAGATTAGACCAAATAGGCTTCTTTGCAAAAGATAAAGATGCAAGAAAATATAACGATAAAATGATGGAAGAGATTTTTGATAAGTTGTGGGATGCAGCTTATGATAATATGTTTTAATGTTTCACCTTAACTAGAAAGATAGATGATGAATAGTAAGAGTTATTTTGTGTTGGCAGCATTTGCCAGTTTTGTACTAAGTGTTTCTCTTTGGTTTTTAGGAGATCAATCAACTGCCAAGGAACAGGCTATTTTTGTTGGTCTATGGGTTCCTAGCATCCTTTCTCTAGGGGGATATTTTAATAATGGATAATTTCGCACTATTCGTGTGCGGTATTGTGGTTACGCTCATCGCAGGGATGGGCGTAATCACTTCTCAAGTTTTTCTAGGATATTACGACTATCTACAAAAAGAAAGACTGAGACAATTACACAAAGCACAAAAACAATTACAGGAGCAAGAAAATGCAGCGGTCAAACAGACTGTGTAATGCTTTTACATTAAATACTAATAAACAATCTGTTATTAATGCTTTTGAAATTATCACCTGTAGAGAAATGAATGACTACGATGGTGGTACTATTATACAAGAATTAAAAACAGCAGAAGATTTTTTAGATACTGATGAGTTTGGTTTAGATGATCCATTTTACAGAGTATTTGCTGTATATAAAAAAGATTATTTTAGATCCAGAAAAGCCATAGCTGATTTTTATGATATACATGAAGCAACACAATTTATTAGAGAATTAACGGGCAATCCTGTACATATTTATTCTTATTAACTTAACACAATACTAACAGTCTATGACCTTGTATTTTTTGCCGGTATGGGTATAATAGGTAATCAAGGCTAATTGTAGTCTCTCGCCAAACTTCCCCATATAAGAGGAATTTATAATGAAAAATCGCAAAGGTTTTACTCTCATCGAATTACTGGTAGTTATTGCAATTATCGGCGTTTTAGTAGGTTTATTACTACCTGCTGTACAATCTGCTAGAGAAGCAGCAAGACGAGCATCTTGTTCTAATAATTTAAAACAACAAGGTTTGGCTATGCACATGAGTTTAGATCAAAAAAGATATTTTCCTGCTGCCGCATGGACTGTTGAAGCTAAAGACTTATCTGAAACTCCTAGTTCTCTCGGCAATCCTTCACGAACAGAACATAGTTGGAGAGCATTTGTGTTGGTAAATTTAGAACAGGGTAATGTCGCAAACCTTTATGATTTCAATAAACATTGGTGGCAAAATACTGCTGCTATTACTACAGAAGCATCTGTATTTAAATGCCCAACTGCCCTACCTCCTGTGGGTGGGTATGCCAGTATTGATGGGCCTAGTAGAGATAGCGATAGTGCTGCACCAAGTTTAGACCCTAATCTTCTTGGTTATACAGACTATGAGGTGTTCACTGGGGTAAAAGATAAAATCTTTCCTGCTGGTAGCGATCCTTATGCAAGTAAAACTAATGATGATGGTTGTTTAATTAAAGATAAAGTAACTAAAGAGCAAGAAATTGTTGATGGTTTTTCTAACACTCTTATGATTGTAGAGTGTGCAAGCAGACCTGATACTTATAAAGCTAGTAATGGTAAAAGTGCTACAGGGAATACTAACCAGTGTATTAGTTGGGCAGATTCATTGGGGCCATTTAAATTACATGGTGTTGATTCTAATGGTGATAAATGTGAGAATTGTGCTGGCAATGTGCCATTTAATGTTATTAATGACGGTGAAGCATATAGTATGCACCCCGGCGTAATGAACTGCGTATATTCAGACGGTTCTACTAGAACTATTAATGATAACGTAGATTTAAGAGCATTTGCTGCTGCAATTACTCGTAATGGTAGAGAAACACAGACTATTGACTAAAGATAAAAGTTTTTGGATTATTTTTGGGTTGCTATTTTTATATCTAGTGATGCTTCTCTCCGTTCCAAGGGGAGAAGTATCCGATATGGAAAAGGTTAGACAGTGGAAACCTAGAGATTTTTATTTAGTATACAAAATGTGGACTGATGAAGAATACAGGAATGTAAATGGTAAATAATGATTATTGGATAGATATTGATTGGTGCAGTATTTGGTGTATAAAATTAATACACTGATATTTTTATCTGGAGGTATTAATGTGGCAGATAACGAATTAGAAAAAGTCCTAATAGAAATAGATAAACATCATAAGTCTTTAGAAACTAAATATAATGTATTAGTTAAAAGGACAAATAGCATGATTAAAAGTTTATCAATTATAGATGACAAACTAGATTTTTTACTTGATAAAATGTCTATGTTTGAGTTTATAGAAGAAGCTGGTGAAGAAGATGAAGAGGAATTTGATCCTTATCATGTCGAGCCAGAAGATTACGAAGATGATTCAGAAAATCCCGAATCAGATTAATGCTTGACACAGCAAACAGACGATGATATAATTAGAATATCACAGGACAGGAAACTTTTTTTTGGAGACTACAAATGAAACTTGCAGATCGTACAGTTGAAATTCATTCTAATGGTGTTGACAGCAATAACCAGTTTAGTATTGCTCAAACAAGTAAAATGTTTAAGATTTTATCAGACTCCTTGTATTCTGATAAAGTGATGGCAGTTATTCGTGAACTGTCCACTAATGCTAACGATGCTCATATTGCGGCAGGGAATCGGAATCCCTTTAAGGTTGTTCTACCTACGCAAGCTAATCCCAATTTTACGGTGAGAGATTATGGTACGGGACTTTCTCAGGAAGACATGGAAGAACTTTATACGACTTACGGGGCTAGTAATAAGAATGACAGTAACGATTTTACTGGTTGTCTTGGTCTTGGTTCTAAGAGTCCATTTGCTTACACTAAGAGTTTTAGTACAACTAGTTACTACAATGGGCAAGCATACAACTACATAGCGGCTATGGACGAGAATGGTGTGCCTAGTCTAAGTCTATTCGGAATCAGTCATACCGATGAGCCTAATGGTCTTGAGATTAGTTTTGCAGTAAAGCAAAGCGACTTCCAAGAGTTTACTAATAAGTCTAAAAGAATCTTTCATTACTTTAAGACTAAACCGATGATGGAAGGTGGTACTTGCAGACTTCTTCATAATCATGCTTATTCTCATACTAATACAATTATAGAAGGAACAAACTGGCGTGTTGGTAGAATCTCTGATAATGATGACAAATATCCTAGCACATATAATAGTCCCGGTGCTGGTATTGTGGCTATCATGGGTAATATTGCGTACCCAGTAGATTCCGATAAAATTATCGGCAAAGAAGAACAAGAGCAAAAGAGTGATGCTATCCAAAGATGGAACAGAGCATTTAAGAAAGCAGACGTAGATAACTGGACTAATCTAGTCAAAGAGATTCTAAATTCTGGTATGTATCTTGAAATTACCTGCGATATTGGTGAACTAGAGATGGATGTTAGTAGAGAAGGTCTACAGTATACTAAGGGTGTTATTAAAACTCTTAGAGAAAAGACTCAAGATATTTATCTACAACTCAAAAGCAATATGTCAACCAAGGTTGAAGAGTGTACTAATCTTGTAGATGCTTACCAGACATATTATAAGCTGGCTGATATTGCTGGTGGATATACTGCTGGTGCAGAGTGGGTTGATCCAGAAGGCAAAAAGCATGATTTGTCTGCTGGTGAAGATTTAGATTATAAATTAGGTAAGCACAAACAGTTGTATGTTATTAATTATCGTACTGCTAGTCATCGTTCTAAGAGAATGCTATATCTAACAGATAAAATTCATCACGAAAGTCTACAGGGTAGATCGTCTAATTATTGGGATAATAAGCGTAAGAGTAATCCTCTAGCCTTCTTTGTCTGCGATACTAGAAGTCCTGAGACTGCCAAGAAGATTGCGATTAGATATTGTAATCAAAATGATTGTATGGCATATCTTATGGTAGACACTCAAAATCCAGCAGAAGATTCTGGTGAGGGTTTCGCTAAACTTATCAAAGATATTGGTGGCGAAGAAAACGTCAAGAATATCTCTGAGTATCGTAGTCTGCTACAATCTAGTACCAAGGGAAGAACTGGTACTGGTGCTGGTATGATCAGTAAGGACGAAATCTTTCTACTAAAAAGTTCTAAAGATTACCAGCCAGATGAGTGTTCTAGTCTTGGTGGTAATAATCTTAATGACTCTAACATGCTTAGTGAATTAAGTGATAGTCTGATAGAAGGATTAGAAGATGCTGAACAAATAATCTATGTTCCTATTACTAGATATAAGTCTATTAGCCCTTATCCTGATTTGCATAAGATTTATAATCTAGCAGGTAAAGATAACGTCTTAGGTGCTTTACTATTCAAGCGATATAATATCTATGCTATCAAGCAAAGTTCAGTATCTAAACTAGAAAAGCAAGGCATCAATCTAGTTTCCTTTAACAAATGGTTTAAGGGCAAGGCTGCAAAAATCTCTAAGAAATTAAGAGAAGAAGTAGGTAAGTATGATGCAGTCATAAACTATTGTGACAAAGAGTATTCTACTTCAGATTTTAAGAAGACAAGAAGTTGGAGTAGTCAGCCTGAGCGTTCAGATAGAGTTGTCATGGCTAATCTTTTAAATATCTATGGTCTTGACTACAAAGACTATATTAAAAACGAGACAGTCACTAAGGCTATTGATGAGTGGCTACTCATGTACTACTTTGCTCAGGTTGCAAATAGTGAATACTTTAATCTCAGAGTATTTAGTAGACAAAGACTTGAACAGCATGTAAATAATATAGCAAGTGAATACAACATCGTAGAAGATGCAAAGGATATTCACACTAAGATTCTTAAATTAGATAATATGCTTTTTGAATTTAAGAAACTATATGGTTATGAAGAATTGCCATCTGGTAAGAAATCACATAGTCAGGCGATCATCAAGACCCTGCCTAAAATGGATATTCTTAGAAAAATTCTTAAAGGTACTATTGACAAGTCACCGATACTAAAGTATATTGTTAGTAGTAACGACGAGTTGGATATTGAGAAGATCAAGGACAGTGATCCTACAAATATTCACAACAATGGTTACTATGGTCGAGACAAATGGTTTGACAATGTTGAACTCAGCGAACTGAGAACAGCAATAGGAAATTTGGTTTAAGGTTTTTATCACAGGAGTTTAATTATGAGTGTTCCTTTTATGTGGGTTGATGGTAACTTGACGGTGATCTTAAAAAATAAGTCTCACCAAGTAATTCCAGATCATACTAATTACAAGTTGATTCTGGAGGCACTACCAACAGCAACAGAAGATGAGTTGCTAGAATTGGTAGACATTGAAAAAGCGGTTGCTACTTTTAGTCAAGGACAGGTATCAATCGTAAATGGCAAGGTAATGTTTGAGGGTGAAGAAGTTCATGGCAGCATCAGTAAGCGTATCCTAGAATTTATGAGCAAAGGTTTGCCTTTCGAGCCTCTTGTAAAGTTCTTGGAAAATCTTATGCAAAATCCAAGTATGCAGAGTCAGCAAGAACTGTATGACTTCTTGGAGCATGAAAATCTACCTATCACTGAAGACGGATGCTTCCTTGCATATAAAGCAGTCAATAGTAATTTTAAGGATAAGTGGAGAGGTACATTTGACAATAGTGTTGGCAAGGTCTGCGAAATGCGTAGAGCAAAGGTAGACGATAACCGTAAGGTTGGATGTTCACAAGGTCTTCATGCAGGTGCGTTGAACTATGTCGCTACTTATGGTAGTATTGATGCTGGTGATAATATCGTGATTGTTAAAATCAATCCTGAAGATGTTGTTAGTGTTCCTAGCGATTGTAATTGCGAGAAACTTCGTACTTGTAAATATGAAGTAGTCGGTCTGTATCAGGGTGAATTGCCAAAGCCTCTTTATAAGGCTGAATTTGAAGCAGACTCCTATGTTGATAATGAAGAATACTCTACAGTTTACGATGAGTATGATGAAGATTATTGGGATCAATTTGAAGAAGATGATGATGATGATGAGTTTTAGTTTCCTGTGATAGTAGGTGGGCAATTAGGGCTATGGCGGTTCGATCCCGCCACACCTCTTTTCTGTGTTGACATTTCTGGATTGTGGGGTATAATAGAGAATAGGTACTACACCTTTCTTAGACAGGAGCCTTCTTATGTATGATAAAGAAGAACCAGAACATAACGAATATGATGATGATTATTACAATTATTACCCAGAAACAAACCAAGAACCAATAGAGTTTCAATTTGATTGGGAAACTTGGGAATTATGGCTGGAAGACGCTATTAAAGATATAGTACAAGAACAAGACAATGTATGGATGGTGGGAGCAAATACAAACCCAGAACCTATAGAACCACCAGAAGGTATGGCAAGTCAACCTTTATGGAAAAAAGAGTACTTTACTGATAATAAACTTGCACAGAGATATTTAAACTATTTACAAAGTCACTCTAAATACATATTAAAAGAACCACGTTACTACAGAGGTTTGTTTGATAACTTAAATTAAGGATATAAAAATGAGCAAAGATTCAGAATGGTTAGAAATAGATGACCTTGATAAGTTTACAAACTATCTTAGAACTATGGTTTATATTAACTTTAACGGCTCAGTACTTAAACACATAGACGAAGAAGATACTGAAGAGGAACCTGACTTTTTACTTGATTGCGATATTAGCGATTTAACAGATGAAGAAAAAGAAGAATTAAACAATTTATTAGACCTTTCGGAATGTGTGACTATAGTTAAAGATACTGCTAAAAGATTAAGACACAAAAAGACTAAAGAAAAAGTATATTTAATAAGTATTGATGGTGTGGGTCATATTATTGAAAATATTCAAAGAAGATTTATTAGTAATATGATTTCAATTTTGGTTAAAAAAGGCTATCTAGATTCTGCTTTTGATGAAGATAGAAACGATTTTATTTTTTGGACAAAAAACTTTAAGGAAGATTAAGATGCAAAGTTTCAGACCTAGTTCTTTTGATGATGTAATTGGTCAGGAAGAAGTAATTAAAAGATTAAAAATATCTACCTTTGCTTCTAAACAACAAAACAAGCCATTATCCCATGTATTGCTAGACGGGCCTCCCGGTTTAGGTAAAACTACAATAGCAGCAGCAATCGCTGAAGAACTAGGTAGTGAATTAATTACTGCCAATGCAGCAGCAATTCGTAGTGTTGGAAATGTCATGAAGTATTTATATAACGTGACAAGAGATTGTGTTTTGTTTATTGATGAAATACATAATCTTCCTAAGTTAGTAGAAGAATTTCTATATCCAGTCATGGAAAACTTTACTGCTAATATTGCTGTTGACTCAGAGCCAGAAGAAATTGAAATACCTCCATTTACTTTAGTTGGTGCTACAACTAGTGGTGGTACTTTAACTCAACCTTTCTATGATAGATTTACAATCAAGGAACATCTAACTTTTTATACTGAAGATGAACTAGCTAAACTAGCAAGATTGAATGCACAAAGATCAGGATTGTCTATGAACGATGATACTGCATATCAAATTGCCGTAAGAAGCAAAGGTACTCCTCGTATTTTAAATGCTAGACTAGAGTGGTATCAAAATTATAAATTGTACTTTAAAGATGATTCTGTAAGCGTAGAAGAAGTTTTTGCAGAACAAGGGATAGACTCTTCGGGATTAGATGAAAATGATAGAAAATATATGGAAGTTCTGAAAGATAGTAGAGGTACTGCTTTAGGAATAAAAAACATTTCTAGCATGACAGGCATCGCTATGGATACTATAGAAAACAGTATTGAGCCATATCTTGTCAGAATGGGATATGTTAGAAGAACCAGCAAAGGCCGTATATTAGGAAAGTATTGATTTTCGGTGTATTAATATTATTATGACATTTTCTATTTTTAATTTTATTCCTGTTAGATGTGCTAGGCGTTCTTCTAGTTGGTCAAAAGTTAGAAAAGAACACCTTAAAAAACAACCTTGCTGTGTAGCATGTGGGAAAACAGACAAATTGGAAGTCCACCACATACTACCAGTTCATAAATATCCAGAACTAGAATTACAACCTGACAATTTAATTACATTATGTGCTGATCCTTGCCATATAATGTTTGGACATTTAAAATATTGGAAAAGCTGGAATGTTGATGTTGTTCAGGATTGCGATATTTATTATAAGAAATTAAAGGCAAGACCATGAAAACCTTACTTTTAATATTATGTTTAACTTCATCTGCATTAGCAGGTAGCATGAGACATGATGTTTCTGAATCAAAATATTTAGACTTTGGTAAAAAATTTTATTGCGTTAAGCAATTAGTTACCACAACTAAAGAAAAAGATGGTACAGTATATGGTTTTGCTTCTTGCGTTATTCTAAATAAACATTGGATAATAACTGCCGGACACATACCAGAAGGCAGACAGGTTGATAGCATTAAGGTTCTACATAATGGTAATGCTTATTTTATTGATAAATTTATCATTCACAAAGATTTTGATATGAAAGAACATAAATGCGATATTGCTTTAGGTTTTTGCAAGCAAGGATTTGGAGATGATATTACAGAACCTAAATTATACAAAGAAAAAATAAAAATAGGAGATACCTGTTCAATGGCTGGGTTTGGTTTTTTTGGAAGTATGTTAACTGGTATTCAAAGTAAAGATAAAATATTAGATGATAAAATAAGAGGTGGTTCTAATATTATTTCAGATAGACGTAACGATTGTGTACTAGTCACAGGGTCTAAAGACCACACAAAAACCAGCCTAGAGTGGCTACCTAACACTGGAGACAGTGGTGGTGGTTTATTTGTTAAAGGTGCTTTAGCTGGTATAACCTCTTGCATTATAGGCATGGATGGCAAAGCAGATTCTAGTTATGGAGATAAAGGTTCTTTTACAGAAATATACCCTTATTTAGAATGGATACAAAAGCATGTTGTCAAGACAGAAATGTAAACTACTACCATTTATTCGTCAAAATATCTATGGTTTAAATTATAATAATCAACAAGTAATTCCTTGGTCTATATCTAAATTTAATGTTCAGGAAGAATGGTCAAAGTCACAGGGAGAAGGAGTCGTAGTTGCTGTTATAGATACTGGTTGTGATTTGGATCATCCAGATTTGCAAGAAAGTTTGGTAGATGGTTATAATTTTTGCGAAAGAAACAAAGCCCCTGTAGATCGTAATGGTCATGGTTCTCATGTTGCGGGTACGATTGCTGCTCGTAATAATAAAAAGGGAATAGTAGGAGTGGCTCCTAAATGTAAAATTATGCCTTTAAAAAGTTTGGGGGATAATGGATCAGGAAATATAAAAGATATTGGAGAAGCAATTTTGTATGCTGCTGACAATGGTGCTGATATTATAACGATGTCTCTGGGAACCCCTGTTGGTTCTCTTGTATTAAGACAATGTATAAATTATGCAGTAGATAAAGGTTGTGCTTTGTTTTGTGCTGCCGGTAATAGTGGACAAAGTAAAGAACTGTCTTATCCAGCAAAATATACAGATACTATTTCTATTGGTTCTATTAGTAATAACTTTAAAATTTCTAGATTTAGTTGCAGTAATGGAAGTGAACTAGACTTTTTAGCACCGGGAGAAGATGTTATTAGTTGTGTTCCCGATAATAGCTATGCAAATATGACAGGAACTAGCATGGCGAATCCATTTGCGGCAGGGTGTGCTGCATTGTTACTAGCTTATAAGAAAAGAAAATTAACTAAATATGATTATATTGAGCATTTTTCCAAATATAGTTTAAAACCAGAACATATTTTTAAAACATATCAGTCTAGAGGTATTATTACACCCATACTTTCTTGACACGCTTCCTAATTGTGTTATAATGATAGTAGAGGTTTAAAATTCAATGGGTAATCACTTAAAAAATAAAAAGAAAAAAAAGCAACAATATAATATTGATTTTGATACTGAAAAGAAAAAGAATCAAAATTTTAAACAAAGGAAAAGACATATTCAGGAAGAGGAATTAGATAATGAGTATATCTACTACTCAAAAAATCAAAAATTTCATTAGAGCATTATACCATCATATCAAAACAGGAATGAAAAAGAGTTCTCAAAAACTCATTAATCATAGATACAGTATATGTACAGGATGTCAATATTTCAGTTTTGTCTCTGATACTAAAGACAGGCCCGAAATAAAAGCGACTTGTGATCGCTGTGGTTGTGGATTGTCAGATAAGAAAATTTTTATGAATAAATTAGCTTGGAAGGATCAAAAATGTCCAATAAAAAAATGGTAATGCAGTCTTTACTGCCGTATTCTGTTTCTGAAGAATATATATTAAATAATATTAGAAATATAGCTGCTGACATCACTAAAGAGTGTGATATTATTGTGCCAGTATGTTGTAATGTTTCTAAAATTAAAACAGTAGGATTGTTAAGAGATGCTAGTGAAATATTTCCTTCGTTAAGAGCATTAGAATATGAAGGTAAGAAAAAACTAGGTCAAAGTAGTTTGATTAAAGCTGGTAGTTTTAAAAATAATAATATTTATTTCTGTAAAATGTTTACAGCTAAACATCAAAGACATAGAAGACATATAAACTATGCCCATCTAGTTAAATGTATGTTAGATATTAGAAATATCTCTATAAACTTAAAGAAAAAAGTTGATAAAGATGTTCAAATTCATTGCAGTAAACAAGATATAGGTGTCGATAGTCTGTTTGGAGGTAAGTGGTCTACAATATCTGATTTGATCAAAGATTGTTGGCAAGGTATGGAGGTGACTATTTATGCGTAGTGATTATTATATTTTTTTACTATTTATTATGGTAGTTAGCTTTATCGGTGGTTATACCCGTGACTAATAGACTTAAAGGACAGCGTGTATATTTAGCTGGCGCTATGGATAGAGTCCCAGATAGAGGAATGGGATGGAGAGAACATATTACTCCTGTTTTAAAAACATTAGAGATTAATGTGTTTGATCCCATTAAAAAACCAGGGGCTATAGGTTTAGAAAATGAAGAAACACATAAAGTCAAGCAAACCTTAAAACTCGCTAAAAAATACGACCAGCTAACTGAAATAATGAAAACCATTAGAGCAGTTGATTTAAGGCTCGTTGATATAAGTGATTTCTTAATTGTACATCTAGATACAGATACTCATCCCTGTGGAACTTTGGAAGAAATTTTTCTTGCCAATAGACAAAAGAAACCTATTATAGTTCATATACAACAAGGTAAACATAATTGTCCAGATTGGCTTTTTGGTACTATTCCACACGAATTATTTTTTGATACATGGGACGGTATCATATCATACTTATATCATATTAACACTAGCGCTAACATAGACTCCTTAAATAGATGGTATTTTTTAAATGACTAATATAGTTTTTGTTTCAGATGCTTTTGTTCAGGATTGGCTTGGGGGAGCAGAATTAACTACAGAAGCAATTATAAATGAGGCTCCACATAATACAAATGTAACAAAAATTAAAAGCACAGAATTAACTATAGAATTTATTGATCAGCATAAAACTCATAAGTGGATATTTGGTAATTTTTTCAATCTTAATCCAGACACTATGATATATTTTTTGGCTCAAAGAATAGAATATTCTGTTATAGAGTACGATTATAAATACTGTATAGTCAGAATACCTAAGCTACATAAAAAACAATACGGTCAGTGCTGCGAAAAGACAACAAGAGGACAACTAATATCTTTGTTTTTTTCACTAGCAAAAAGTGTATGGTGGATGTCTGAACAACAAAAACAATGGATAGAAAATGCTTTTCCTGTTTTAAAACAAATTAAAAACAGTTTTGTGTTAAGTTCCACACTAGGAGATGAGATATTCAATAAAATAAATACTCTGGATTGTTCTAAGAAAAATAATAAGTATTTAATACAAAATCATTCACACATACTCAAAGGAACCCAACAGGCAATAGAATTGGCAAATACAGAAGGTTTAGAATTTGAATTGTTTGCCAATCTAACTCACGATGAAATGCTAAAAAAATTCTCTGAATCTAAAGGATTAATTTTTACACCTACACAATTCGATACATGCCCCAGAGTAACTATTGAGGCTAAATTGTTAGGCTGTGAATTAATTTTAAACGATAACGTACAACATAAGGATGAAGAATGGTTTAGTAAAGGTAAAAATGAAATTATTAATTATTTAAAAAGTAGAACTAAATTTTTCTGGGAGACAATATGAACAACACATTAGTTGTTATGGGTAATGGCCCATCTTTAAAAGATATAGATTGGGATTTGTTGAAAGAATGTGATACGTTTGGTTTAAATTCAGCTTACAGAGCCTATGAAAAACTAAATTGGTATCCTACATATCATGGGTGTTTTGATCATTTGGTTACAGACTGTCATGAAAATAATTTTGTAAATCTAATAAATAGCGGTAAAGTAAAGAGACATTTTTATATACATCCTATTTCCAATGCAGAAAATTTTACACACATAAATTTACAAACATATGGATCAACTAATAAAGTAAATAAGTCTGTAGAAGATTTCAAATGTTTTACAGATAACGGAAATAGTGGTGCTAACGCTTGTTCTGTAGGTATGTGTTTAGGATACAAAAAGATTATATTGATTGGAGTAGATTGTAATTATGTTGAATATGTAGATGGTTCTGCACCTCATGGTGGAGGACTACAAATGACAAGAACTCCTGATAAAAATCCCAATTATTGGTTTGACGATTATCAACAAAAAGGAGATAAATACAATGTGCCTAGAGGACAAACATTTCATAAACCCACTTGGAATCATTTTTCTCATTTAGCCAAGGAAAATAATATTGAAGTTATTAATTGTAGCCCCATATCTACACTGGAATGTTTTAAAAAGCAAAGTCTAGAAGAGGCTGTCAAATGATAAAAATATATTCTAAGATTAATCCAAACCTTCTGCTTCATATAATAAATAATTCTGAGGCGACTCAAAAAAGAGTCGATATAATTCCTGAAAATAATTTTTTACAATGTTCATACTTTAAACATAGTAAAGGCAAAACTTTTGCTCCACATTATCATATAAAAAAAGAAAGACATTATAACGAACAAATAGCACAAGAATCTTGGGTTATTATTCAGGGTAAAGTTAAAGGTATCTTTTATGATATTGATAATACTATTATAGCAGAACACATATTAGAAAAAGGTGATGCTAGTTTTACTCTAGAAGGTGGACATAATTATGAAATACTAGAAGATGATACTATTATATATGAATATAAGACAGGCCCATACGAAGGACAAGCATTAGATAAAAGGTTTATAGATGATTAAAATAAATATGGGATGTGGCTGGAGAAATTTTGGGACAGATTGGATTCATATTGATTCTGGTGATTATGAACATTTAGATTATAGTTCTATAACAAACCTAGAACAATTTAAAGATAATTCAGTCGATTTAATTTATGCTTCTCATGTAATTGAGTATTTTGATAGAGAAGAGGTAAAGAATGTTTTACTAGAGTGGCAAAGAGTTTTGGTTACAAGTGGAGTTTTAAGGCTTTCTGTTCCTGATTTTAGACAGATTGCTCACTTATATTTAAATAAAACATACGATTTACATAAATTTCTTGGGCCTTTATATGGCAAAATGACTATGGGTAAAGAAACAATATACCATAAAACAGTTTACGACTTACACTCATTATCGTCCTTGTTGTATGATTTAAATTTTAAAAATATACATCTTTACGATTGGAGAAGAACAGACCATGCAAATTTTGATGATCATTCTCAAGCATATTTACCCCACATGGATAAAGAGAATGGAAAACTACTTAGCCTAAACTTGGAGTGTATAAAGTGAGTTTTAACTCTGTACAAATCTTTGAAGAAAAAATTGCAGATTTTTATGGGTCTCCATATGCTGTTGCTGTAGATTGTTGTACTCATGGTATAGAATTATGTCTAAGACATACAAATACTTTGCATTACTCCGTCCCAAAGAGGACGTACATTTCGATACCTATGCTGGCTAATAAATTACAAATAACTTTTTCTTGGCAGGATTTAAATTGGCAATACTATTATTTTTTAGGGAATACAAATATTATAGATGCAGCAGTAAACTGGAAAGCTAATAGTTATATAAAGAATACTTTTATGTGTTTAAGTTTTCAGTTTCAAAAACATTTGAGTTTAGGCAGAGGAGGTATGATATTAACAGATAGTCAGGAAAGTTATGAGACTCTCAAAAAAATGTCATACGATGGAAGACTACCGAATACTCCTTGGAGAGAGCAAAATATTAATACTATGGGTTATCATTATTATATGACTCCAGAAACAGCAAACATGGGCATACAAAAATTACCTGAAGCCATCAAAAGAAAACCTAGAAAATGGCAAGTCTTAGATTGGCCTGATTTAACACAAATGGAGATTTTTAAGTGAAAAAAGCACTAATAACTGGTATCAACGGACAAGACGGAAGCTATCTTACAGAATACCTTTTATCATTAGGATATGAAGTTCATGGTATCGTAAGAAGGCACTCTGTAGCAGAAAATCAAAATTATAGATTAGCTAAACATAATATTAATTCTAATAGTCATACTCACTACGGAGATTTAACTGACTATCCTTCTCTGGTCAGAATTGTTTCTGAAGTTTCACCAGATGAGATATATAACTTAGGAGCCATGAGTCACGTTAGGATTAGTTTTGACATGCCTTCCTATACTATTCAGACCAATGCTTTGGGCGTTTTGAATATGTTGGAAATATACAAAGCTCTATGTCCAAATGCTAAATTTTATCAAGCCTCATCTTCTGAAATGTTTGGTAATTCTGTAGATGATGATGGGGTGCAAAGACTCACGACTCCTATGAACCCCGTCAGTCCTTATGGATGTTCTAAAGTACTGGGATACAATTTGATTAGACACTATAGACATGCCTATGGTCTACATGCGTGTAATGGTATTTTATTTAATCATGAATCACCCAGAAGAGGTTCTAATTTTGTTACTAATAAAGTAATAAAAACAGCAGTTGCCATTAAAAAAGGATTAGAAAACAAGCTAGAATTAGGGAATATGGATTCTTCTAGAGATTGGGGCCATTCAAAAGATTATGTCAGAGCAATGCACATGATAATCAACCATAAAATCCCAGATGATTTTATTATATCAACAGGAGAAAGCCATTCTGTTAGAGAGTTGTGCGAAGTAGTATTTAATAAACTTGGTATGGACTACAAGGAGTTTGTGGTTCAAAATCCAAAATATATGAGGCCAGAAGAATTGAGATACCTTAAAGGAGATTCTACAAAATCTAGAGAGGTTTTAGGTTGGCAACCAGAATATACTTTTGACAGTATGATAGACGAGATGATACAAAGATGGGAGCAAGAACTATGAGCAAAAGATTATGTGTGTTACAAGTCACACCACATAAACCTAACACAGATCATGTGTCTTATTTCCAAAATAAAGATAACTGTGACTTCTTCTTTGTAACACACGATGCTGAAAATTCAGAAGCATTACAGTTTTGTCCCAATACTACATGGACAGATACTAGAAATATTTTAGCAGAAAAAGTTCCTAAAGAATATGACTATTATGCATTTATAGATTATGACTATGTTCTAAAACCACAAAGAGAAAACAATGTTTTAAATCAAATGCTGGAGGATTTAGACTTATATAACCCTGCTGTTCTCACTTATTATCCGGGTAAGGTGGGCTTAGAAACTCCATTTGCTACGAATGAAAAGTATTTCAATAGTTTTGATTATTCAATTTTACCATTTAGTCATTGTGGTTTAAAAATTGTACATAAGTCATTACTTGGTTGGTTTTTCCCTATGCTAACAAAATTTGGAGGAGGTGTTGAGGCTTGTCATTTTTTTAATATTTTAGAAATAGCATTTATGCAACATGTTGTTTGTAGCCATAAAATGATTTATGAAAATGGTAGCGTTAACGTAAATACTCCACACAATCAAATGGGCGATAAACATATGCATACAATGTGGAATTGGCTAAAGCCAGCATTCAAGCCAGCTAACCTTGTATATAGTCATGCGCCTACAGAACAAGATAAAAATAATGCTTTTCTAGTTAAATCAGTATATCAATCACAATATACAAATAATCACATAGCCCCTGTAAAATCTGCAAGAGATGTGAATTATTTTAATAAAGATATTTTCAATCATACTTTTGATTTAAATCATGATGCATTTGATCATGTCTCTCCAGTAGGAAAAAGAGATATAAAAGATATACTAACTGAAATAACATTTAGCGATCTTAAAACCACAAATAATCCTTGGATTAGTATTGCTAAAAAGATAAGTAAAGAAACAGAGCATGGACTGATAACAACTTCTGAATGTGTTGATTTATATCAAAAAAACAATGGAGACTCTTTATTTTATAAAGCCTCAAACATCAATCAAGAACTATTATCATATTTACAAGATAAAACTGTAGCTATAGTTGGGCCAGCACCCTATCTTCTAGGGCAAAATAAAGGCTCGATCATTGATAGTTATGATGTAGTTATTAGGATTCAACACGGTATCCCTAATACAGACGATTATGGTTCTAGAACTGATATTATTCAGAGTTGTTTAAATCTTAATTATGGCCCTCCTTTGGTTCAATATTTAAAAACTATTGATAAAGACAAAAGACCAAAGTTTATTATCTGTAACGACACTAGTAGTCAACCTAAAAGTAATGGTGACTGGGCTTGTGTTGATGAAGTTTATGAACAACAATTTAAAGAACTGGATATTCCTTTTGTACATCTGCATAATAATGACGGTACTTGGGATAGGTGGGCTTTATATTGGGAAATATATCCTAAAAAACATGTAGAAACTTTTGATAATAATAGACAAACACAATACTCGGAAAATTTTAACTCAGGCTACGGATCAATTAATATGATCTTGAGATATCCTATAAAAAAACTTGCTATTTTCGGTTTAGACTTCTATAATACAGGTATACCGCAAAACGACACAGAAAAATATCACAATGAATATACTGACACTTACGGTAAGTCAGGAACTCCTTTTGGCCCAGACCATATTTTACATGATCAAATGTCACAAATGATGCACTGTGTCAATGTACTGATGAAAGACCCCAGATTTCAATTAGACAAAGAAGTGGCAGATAAAATTGTATCTGAAAGCGTAAAAAATAGAATTAAAAATTTCTTACAGTTACCTAAATTACAAAACGAGACTAGATAATGAGTAAAAATTCTGATAGCAATTTAAATAATGTATTAAAAAACGATGGTGTTCCCGTATCTGAACTTGTCAAATACGAAAACTGTAGCACAGTTAATTTAGAACAACTGCGTTCGGATCTGGGTATGGGTTCGTGGGCTGCGAGGATAGCTTATAATGATTTGTTTGGAGGTGTTGTTATACAGCAGCATCCCGGTGAAGGGAACAGAAAACATTTTCATCCAGATGCCGATGAAAACTGGGTTATATTAGATGGAGAATGGGAGTGGTGGATAGAAGGTATTGGTACTAAAGTTGTTAAAACCAATGACATTATTGTGGTGCCTAAAAACACATGGCATCATATTAAATGTATAGGAAATAAACCTGGCGTTAGGTATGCTATAACAAGACCGGATGTAAATCATGTGTATGAATGATATTAAGTTTGATTTTAAAGATAAAATAGTACTAGTATTTGGAGGAAGCAAAGGTATTGGTAAGGAAGTTTGTGAACAATTTTTACAATGCAATGCAAAAGTATATTGTATATCTAGAACTAATCCTTTGATAACAAATTTAAACTTTATAGAATGTGACATATCTAAAGAATCTGAAATCTGCAATGTATTCAAGCAGTTTGATAGATTAGATTTTGTAATTAATGTTGCCGGTACTAACCTATGTGAGCCAATAGAAAATATTAGTACAGAAGAATGGGACAGGCTTATGTCTGTAAACTTAAAGTCTTTCTTCATTATTTGTAAAGAGTCTGTAAAACTAATGAAGCGTTTTAACTACGGTAGAATTGTTAATGTTTCTTCTATTGCAGGGAGAAATAAAAGCATTGTTAGTGGCGTTCATTACACTGCCAGCAAGTATGGTGTTATAGGTTTAACAAAACAATTAGCTAATGAAGTTTCTCAATTTAATATATTGGTGAATTCTGTTTGTCCTAGCCAAACAATGACCCAAATGTTAAAAGAGTCAATGTCAGACAGTCAAAGACACAAATTAGAACAATCTATACCTGTTAAAAGAATAGCTTCTACAAAAGAACAAGCAATACCTATATTATTTTTGTGTTCAAGTGCTGCCTCTTATATAGCAGGCACTACATTAGACGTAAACGGAGGTCAGTTTTAATGATCAGAGATATTGATATCAACGTTCTTATAGCAGTGAGAGCAGGATCAAAAAGAGTTCCTAATAAAAATATTAGACCTTTTGGTGATACAAATATGCTTTCGGCAAAAGTAAAACAAACCTTGTCTTTAAAAGACGTAAGAAAGGTCGTAGTTAGTTCAGATAGTGAAGAAATGCTTGACATAGCGAGTGATTTAGGTGCGCATCCTATGAAAAGAGATCCTTACTATGCTAGTGATTCTGTTCCTATGGGTGATGTGTATGTTCATTTAGCTTCTATCATGGACTGCAAAGATATCTTGTGGACTCCTGTAACAAGCCCATTAGTATCTACCGACACCATAGAATCATGTATTGATATATATAAAAACAAAACAGAATACGATTGTGTAGTCACTACAAATATTATACAAGAATACATGTGGTTAGATAACAAGGCAATAAACTATGATCCTAAAAATCATCCAAGATCACAAGACTTGCCTCAAATTTATGCCTTAAATTTTGCCGCTAATATTTTACCTAGAAATGTCATGATTAAAAATAAAAATATTTTAGGAGATCATTTTTATGCGTACATGATAGACGATGTAGAAGCCGTAGATGTGGACAATGAGTTTGATTTTATGTTAGCGGAAATGCTGTACAAAAACAAGGGAAGAACATGAAAAATATTAAAGTTTTTATTGTTACCTACAGAAGAGTTAAAACTTTAAATAATACATTAGACAGATTGTTTAATCATACTGATTTTATGTCTATTCCAAACACACAAGTTAATATTATTAATAATCATTCTGAGTTTTCATTAGATTCTCAGTTTGAAAATAAAGTAAATGTAATACATAATAATACTAGACCTGATTGGGACACTGGTAACTTAGCTAGAAATTGGAATGAGTCTTTATTGCATGGGTTTAAAGACCTAAAAAATCCTGATGCAGATATTGTGACAACCATGCAGAATGATATTGTATTAGGTAAAAACTGGGCCACTAATTTAATTAAAATGCACAAAAAATACACATTTGTAACTGGTCAGCTTGGTGATAATATTATAAGCTATAAACCTGAAGCAGTACAGAAAATTGGCATGTGGGACGAAAGATATCTAACTCCAGTAAATAAAGAAGCAGACTATTTTATTAGGGCATTAATTTATAATAAAGATAAATCATTAATTAATGACAAAGCCCACGGAAGATTATTGAATGTTGCAGATGCTTTAGAGTTAGATACTAGCGAGTATCAAGGTAATGATGCAGATTGGCGTGCTACTTTTAAAAATAATGAAAACAGCAGAGAAGGCTGGTATCATACTTCACAAATCTTTTATTGGAAATGGAAAGATACTTGGAAAACTCAGCCAAGTTATTACGGCTGGCTAACGAAATGGTCAGAAGATTTTATAAACAATCCACCATCTCCACCAAAAGTACCAAACTTTGTGCAATATGCTTATTTTGAAAAAGACATTGAACTGAGAGATAAGAATTATGTTGGATGGCGTAAAGGCGATTACTGGTTAGACGCTGATAAGTGTTGTGATATAGATGTACACCCATTTAAAAAAGGACAACCCTTTAGGACATGATTAAATTAATAATTTTTGATTTAGATGGAGTTTTAGTAGACGCAAGAGAACTACATTATGAAGCTCTAAATGCTGCACTATCAACCATAAACAATAAATATGTTATAGGCAGGCAAGAGCATTTATCTACCTATGATGGTCTCTCTACTACTAAAAAGCTGAACATGCTTACAAAAGAAAAATATTTACCACAACACCTACATGATGAAATATGGAAATTAAAACAAGAAAAAACACTAGATATTATTCGGCGTTTTGAGCCTGATCTTAGAATTATTTCTTTACTACAAAAAATAAAAGAACAAGGAATTACTATTGCATGTGCCACCAATTCTATTAGAGATACAGCAAAATTACAGTTGATAAAAAAGGGATTTTTTGAATATATTGATTTTATGTATTCTAATCAAGATGTGAACAAGCCCAAACCAAGTTCTGAAATATATTTAAGATGCATGTTGAAAGCAGACGTTGATCCACAAGAAACACTTATCATAGAAGATTCACATCATGGAAGAAAAGCTGCCATTAATAGTGGTGGTCATTTATGCCCAGTAAAAAATAGTAGTGATGTGACATACAATAAAATACAAAATTTTATAAATAAAATAGATAAACAAGCCACAATTAAACCTAAATGGCAAGGAGATAAGATGAATGTACTAATCCCTATGGCGGGTGCTGGATCAAGATTTGAACAAGCAGGGTACACTTTTCCCAAGCCCTTAATTGAGGTTAAAGGTAAGCCCATGATACAATTAGTTGTAGATAGCTTAAATATTGATGCTAAACATATATTTGTGGCACAAAAATCTCACTACGAAAAATACAATTTAAAACATTTACTTAATCTAGTTTCTCCAAATTGTGAAATTGTATGTGTAGATGGCGTGACAGAAGGTGCTGCTTGCACAACTTTACTTGCTAAAAAATTTATAGATAATAATGAACCTTTGGTGTTTGCCAATTCAGATCAATTTTTAGATTGGGATAGTAACGAATTTATGTATTCAATGGAAGCAGATGAAATTGATGGAGGTATGCTAACTTTTACGGCTACTCACCCTAAGTGGAGCTTTGCTAAATTAGACAATGATGGTTTTGTTACTGAAGTAGCAGAGAAAAAGCCAATTAGTGATATTGCAACAGTAGGAGTTTATTATTGGAAACATGGATCTGATTATGTAAAATACGCTGAACAAATGATAAGAGAAAATATTAGAGTGAATAATGAGTTTTATGTGTGCCCGGTATTTAATGAAGCCATCAAAGACCACAAGAAAATTAAAACTTTTCATTTCGATGGTATGTGGGGAATAGGAACTCCTGAAGATTTAGATATATTTAATAAGGAATATGGTAAACAATAATGAAAATAAAAGATTTAGAAATTATAAATTCTAGTCAACATTTGTTTGATAGTTTTAATGATTTCATATTAAGTGCGGACACAAAAGTATTCGGCAAACTACTGGCTAGATGTTTACTATTAGATCAAGTCAAAGACATACCGGGAGACATTGTAGAATGCGGAGTATTTAAAGGAACTGGTCTTATGACCTTTCTAAAAGCCAAAAAATTTCTGTGTCCCAATGGACATAAGAAAGTAATTGGTTTTGACTTTTTTAATTCGTCCGACCTATTAAAAACCTTAAAAGATATCGACAGAGAGGCTATGGCAACTTTGTTTGAAGGTAGAAATTATGAGCACAAAAATAAGCACGAAGAAATATTAGCTGAATATATTTTAAATTGTGGTTTTGCAGAACATGAATTTGAATTAGTTGCTGGTGATATTACTCAAACATCTCACGAGTATGTGAAAGACAAACCGGGATTTAGAATATCTTTACTATATATTGATTTAGACTTAGATGTACCCAGCTACGAAACTCTTAACGCATTGTGGGATAAAGTATCAAGAGGAGGTATCGTAGTATTTGATGAATACGCTTTTCATAAATGGTCTGAAGCAAATGGTGTGGACAGATTTTTTAAAGATAAAAATATTACAATTAAAACACTAAACTATATATGTCCAACAGCATATATAATAAAACAATGAATAAAATATACATATCACATAGAGGGAATATAAACGGCCCCAATCCTGAATACGAGAATACGCCCGATTACATAATTTCTGCAATACAAAAAGGATTTGATGTTGAAATAGATGTAAGGGTTTGTAAAAAAAATAAATGGTGGCTAGGTCATGACGAAGGTTCTGTCAATATAGATTTATCATTTTTTCTCGAATATAAGCAACATTTGTGGTGCCATGCTAAAAATTTATCAGCATTAGAGAACCTATTAAATATAAAAGCTACTTGCCTTTGGCATCAAAATGACTATTATACATTAACGAGCAACGGTTATATCTGGACATATCCAGGATATAGCATAGGTTCGCAATCAATATGGGTACTTCCAGAAAAATGTTCATTAGAATATCATCAAGTTTACTTTGAAAATTGTGCTGGTATTTGTTCTGATTATATAGGAGATTATCAATGAAACTATCGTGGCAGCAAATTCCATCTACTCAAATAACCGAAATCATGTGTAAAGGTTTCGATGGCGTTGTGCTAGATACCGAACATGGTTGTTTTAATAATGAAAGTATTTTTAGTTCTATACAAATTATTAAACTAAAAGGACTAAAAGCTTTTGTAAGACTTACAGAAGTTAATCTAACACTAGTTAGGTATTGTCTTGATGCAGGATGTGATGGCTTGATATTCTCTACAGTGGAAACAGAACAACAATGTCAAGAGATAATAAATGCTTGTTACTATCCCCCTAAAGGCAAAAGAGGTTTAGGTCTCGTCAGAGAAAACTCATGGGGAGAAAAAGGTGGTCTGGTCAGTAGAATCCCTATAATCGTTCCTCAAATTGAATCTAAACTAGGAATTGATAATATTGATAAAATTAGAAATTATGGTTTTGATTTTCATCTTATTGGTCCGTATGATTTATCTTTGAGTTTGGGTGTTCCCGGTGATTTTAAGCATGAAAAATTCCAAAACGCTATTAAAAAGATGAGAGAAGCAATTCCTAACGACAAAATGGCAATTCATATCCCTAAAGATATTGAGTCATGGGACTTATGGGAAGAAGAAATGAAACAATGGCTTGACTATAGAAAGTATGGTATGAAATGTGTTGGTATGGACACGATTGCTTTGTTACACTACAATAAAGTTAACCTATCTAAAGTTAATGCTGATCCTAGAGTCGTACGAAAATACTATTTGGGAGAATAAATAAAATACTTTTAAAAACAAGGAATAAATATGTCAACACTTAATTTAAATGCTCCAATTAATAATAGTACTGGATATGGTATTACGTCAACCAACATCTTAAAAGCCTTGCATGAAGACAAAGATGTTGATGTGAAGCTGTTTGGTATTGGACAAACTTCTGTAGAAGCACAACATGAAAAGATGGTCAAATCTATATTGGAAGACACTTTAAAAAACTGGACGGGTAACGCTCCATGTTTAAAAATTTGGCATCAATATGATTTAGCTAGTAGAATAGGAAATGGCAAATATGGAGCATTAATATTTTTTGAGATAGACACATTGAAAGATCTCGAAAAACATATGATTAATAATTTAGATGTTGTATTTGTTGCAAGCAAATGGGCTAAGACTGTCTTGGAAAAAAATGATATCACAATTCCTGTTGTAGTTTCTCCACTGGCTGTTGATACAACAGTTTTCCAAAATAGAAATGGTAAGTCACCGTTTGAAAAAGAAGCGTATAGATTTATTAACATTGGGAAATGGGAAATTCGTAAAGGACATGATTTTTTACTAGAAGCTTTTAATAAGGCTTTTGAAAAAGAAGATAATGTTGAACTAGTTATGATTAATCAAAATCCTTTTCTAAGTGGACAGGAAAATCAAATTTGGGCAGATATGTATAAAAATAGTAAGCTAGGAGAAAAAGTAACCATCCTACCTAGACTTGCTACACATAATGATCTGTCTAAAGTTATTCAGCATTGTGATTGTGGTGTTTTCCCAGCAAGGGCTGAGGGTTGGAACAACGAGATTCTAGAAGTCATGGCTTTAAATAAGCCTATTATTGCCACAAATTATTCAGCACATACAGAATATTGTACAAAAGATAATAGTATGCTAATTGAAATTGATAATTTAACCAGTGCTGATGATGGTAAATTTTTCAATAATGAGGGTCAATGGGCAGATTTAGGATCAAATCAAATGGATCAAACTGTAGAGTTTCTGAAAAGGGTGTATAAAGATAGTGTCAAGACTAATACAGCAGGTCTTGAAACAGTTAAACAATACACATGGAATAATACAGCCTCTATTTTATCTAAGGAGATGTTAAATGCCTCTACCAAAACATAAGCCCGGTGAAGATCGAAAGAAATTTGTAAGTCGTTGTATGTCTGATCCGAATTCTAAAAAAGATTTTTCAGACACAAAGCAGCGTATAGCCTACTGTGTTAAAGAAGCTAAAGAAGGCACCAAGTCATCTTTAATATCAGATGTTCACGATGAATTATTAGTTGCAAATGCTACATGGGATGATGAGTGTGATGAATTTGTTCAGGAGGTTGTAGCAGAAATGGTTTATGATGAAGAAGGTAATGCTTTAGGAGCAGAATACCAAGGTAGAAAAGTAACTCTCAACAAACCTTTCCTGACTCCTAAAGGGCCAAAGAAGAGAAGCGTTTATGTTAAAAACGATAAAGGTAATGTTGTTAAGGTAAACTTTGGCGATCCTAACATGAAGATCAAAAAAAGCGATCCTGCTAGACGAAAATCTTTTAGAGCTAGACATAATTGTGATAACCCGGGGCCAAAACATAAAGCAAGATATTGGTCTTGTAAGTTCTGGTAATAACATGCCTAGATTAATTCACTCTGTTCAAAAAGAATTACAATATAGTATTTCTAATATTGATGATTTACGTTATGATCAAAATTTTGATTATAAACAATCTAAGTATGTACATATGTCTTTTCCAGAACTATCTAATATAGACATATTTAATATTGTGCCTAAGCCTCCGTCTAATGCTGGGGTTACTACTAAAAAAGAAATATCATATATTAGTACACTTACTCAAAACCGTACTAGTGAACAGATCAAATTAGTTTATGATGTTGATGAGGATGCTAATTCTGTTTTTAATGATTTTATAGATAGTAATAATTTAATATTTCCAGATAATAAATTTGCTACCTTATATAATTTAGTTGTACAAGAATTAATTGATCATTTAAAATATTATTATAATAGACCTAGACCTTTTCAAATTGCAGAATTTTATAAAATTCCTATTGATATTATACGCACTGGTAGTGATGGAACACCAGCATATCCTAGTGGTCACACCATGTATGCAGGCTTGGCTGCGGAAATTTTAAGTGAAAAATATCCTGAAAAAAGGCAGTCTTTTCGTTCTTTAGCAAAAAAATGTGGCCATATTCGTGTATTACAAGGTGTACATTATCCTTCGGATAATAAAGCCTCACTAAAAATCATTCAAACTATTTACCCTATACTGAGCAAATATTATGAGAAAATACAAAATTCTATCTGAAGCACAAGATAATTTATCAGAATACAAAAAAGATTTTCTGGAAATGAATATCGGTTCACTAAATGCTATTATGCGTAAAGCACAGTCTATCTTAGCTGATCTTGAAAATCCTATGGTAAAAAACAACTTGACAGAGAGTTGGTTACAGGGTAAAATTGCTATAACAGAAGACTACATGACAACAATTCATGATTTTGTAAAGTATGTTCCTTCTGATGACGATAAAGAAGATATGGCTCCTGCAAGTTTGTGGGAGAATATTAGAAAGAAAAAGCTTCGTGAAGGTAAGAAATATAAACCAGCAAAACCTGGAGATAAAGACAGACCTAATAAAGAAGCATGGAAAAGAGCTCAGAACAGTTAGCTTTGAGCACGTTTGTTTTTGACAATTTAGATAGGACTTTTAATTATGGAAACAGAATACAAGGATATGGTAGAATATATAGAGATTGCACAGAAAGCAATTAAGGCTTTTGCTGATAAAATTTGTCCCGGCATTTCTTATCAGATGTCTCAAAGTGAGGATGCAATTGCTGATGTGGCTCAGGCTATTATGTGGGGAGATTGGAAATATGACCCTAACAGAAAAGGGCAAATAAGTAATCTTTCAAAAACCCAATATTCTTATAGGAATCAATGTGCTATTTGGGGCATTCAAACCTATGTTAAAAAAAGACTCAAAAGAAAAACGGTCTACCTGAACAATTTAGTGCAAGATCAAGAAATGGATTTAACTGATTTGCTAGTAGACGAAAGACAGAACGAACCTATTACACAGCTTTTAGACCAAGAAAAAGAAGACTTAAAATTTCAGACTATTAATGATATCTTTGATTCTAAATTATTAACACAAGAACAAAAAGATAAAGTTAGACTTTATTATTTAGAAGGTTATAGTTTAGCTAAAGTTGGCAAAAAATACGGAGTAACAAGAGAAGCAATTAGACAGACACTTAAAAGCTGCATTAAAAAACTACAGGGTGAATTTGTATGAAAGTTTATATTTTACCAATTATTTTTTCGGCAAATACGAAAGACAATGAAAGTTTTTTATTAACATTAAAGGGAGAAAAATTTATTGTCCCTCTTGTCGAAATTAAATATACAGAGTTCTTTCATAAGGAAGCTATGCAACATATAGTTAACTTTTTTGAAGCAGGCTCTATAAAATTCAATGATGCTTGTAAGTATAATTTTCTTTCTATACAAGACGAATTAACTTGCAAGTATGTTCATAAAAATTTTGACTTTGTAGAAAAAGAAGACTTAATCGTTTGTTATGGAGGGATTCTTCTGCAATACAAATGTTTAGAGGATTTTCAATGGACAAAAGTAGTAAACAGCACTCAGCATAGTGGTTTTAGCCCCGATATGGATTTTAATATTTTACTTAATCACGTCATACAAAAAAGTATAATATGAACTATTATAATAATTCAGATATTTTACAAGATATGCACAACTACGGGGCATCTTTACACTCTAGAGAAATATTTTTACACAATTATTACTCATCTGAAGAAGAAAATCCCGGCGTTGACTATAGAATGGCTAATGTTTTTTTAAAGAATATAAAAATACTAGAGAAAAAATCTAACGATGAAATTACCATACACATGAATAGTGTTGGTGGAGAATGGTCGGATGGTATGGCTATCTTTGACTCTATTGCTATGTGTCAATCTTATGTAAAAATTATTGTATATGGTCAAGCAGAAAGTATGAGTAGTATTATTTTACAAGCTGCTGATGAAAGAATTATGTCTCGTCATAGTTACTTCATGCCTCATTATGGAACAACTGATGCTAATGGAGAATATTTGAATGTACAAAATTGGGTTAAGTTTGAAAAAAATATTTGTAATATTATGTTTGATATTTATTCAAGCAATTGTTACAAAGGTAAATATTTTAAAGAAAAATATGGAGGTACAAAAGACAGCATATCAAAAGTAAACGCTTGGTTGAAAAGAAAATTAAAAGATGGAGATTGGTTTTTAAATGCTGAAGATTCTGTGTATTATGGTTTTGCAGATAAGGTTCTCAAATAGTGTATTGATAAATAGAAAATATACTAAGAGAACAGTAAAATGAATATAGAATTTCAGTGTACAGACTCAGTATTATCTAACGAAGAAGTGATTAATACTTTAGAAAAAATAAAAGAGCATAATTTTGTTAAAAAAATTGCTTGCTTACCCCCTTATGTTAAATGTATTAAAAATCATTTTAAAGATAGATATGTTATCTCTGCTATTGTAGATTTCCCTTTAGGTGTTCTTCAAACTTCTCATAAATTAGAAATCATTAATCAGGCTATTACCGATGGCTGTCAGTCTATAGAAGTGGTAACCCCTTCTTTTTTAATCAATAATAAGCAAACCGTTAAAATTAAAACAGATATTTCTAAATGCTATGAATTATGTTCTAATAATTCTGTGGATTTGCACTATATTCTAGAATATAGATCATATAATTATGCTTGTTTATATAGGCTTATAAAAAATTTGATTAAATTTGATCTCAATGATATATACCTATCTACTGGAGATAAATTAGACGATATTTTCGACCATTTAATAGCAGTAGCCATGATAGAGAAGGAAATACCTGAAATTAAGACAATTCCTAATGCTAACATTTATAACGATAATCATCTAAATTTATTAGAAAAAAATAAAATTACTCATTTTAGGGTCAATAATACACAGATTTTAGCTAATATTTCTCAAAAATATAGAATTTAAATCTACTTTGGGGTAATGTAGTATTAGTTCATATAGCTATAGAACCCGAATTTTAAATATGGAGAATTAATATGGCCACAAAACAAGTAGACGGATCAGCCGTTACAGCTAGTAGCACTAATAATAATGGTGGGGTAGGCAAGCATGTTGGTACTGCTACCACATTAACAAATAGGGGCTTTTTTGCAGGTGAAAAAACAGTATTTGCATCCACTGTTGTAGACAACAGCCAAGTAGATGAATCGGTTACTGCTGGAACACTTGCTTTTGATAGTCCTAGAGGTGTTATTCGTAGAGTAAATACCACTATTGGAGGTATTAGTAACACCATTTTGCAAGCTGGTGCTGCTGTTCCAAGTCAAAGAGATGCTATTCACCAAACTTCTGGTATCATTGTAAGCGATCTTACAACGGCTATTAGAGATGGTAGATGGAATGCTTTCAGTGGAGAGTTTAGTCCTGTACTATCTGGCCTCGATCCTGATTTTGGCAATGATAATGCTGCTAATCCAAGCCGTGCTACTCCCGGTGAGTTTGCTTATCGTGATGGTAGTCCTCTTGCGATTCAAGATGAATATAGTGCCAAAAATACTTAATTTGAATTATTATTTAGGTGTATAAATCATTTAGAGAAGCCAGGGATGTTAAGGCATCTCTGGCTTTTATTATAACTAATTATTGGAGAAACGCATGTCAGAACCAGATCCAAATACATTAGGTCATTTTTTTGAAAATTTTACAACATCAATGTTCAGTGTTGTAATTGCTCTTATAGGATTTTGGACTACTTTTGTTAAAAACTTAGTAAACAGGAAAGAAGTTGAAGAAATGATAGCTGCTACAGCACAGGCTAGTCAATATGCTAAAGATAGACAGTTTATTATGGAAAGATTAAACAGCCATAAAGAAGATACTAGTATATTATTTAGGGCATTAGAAAAAAATACAGAAGTAATGACAGAACTCAAAGTACAAATAGCTACTTTAGGAAAAACTTTAGAAGCACTAGAAAATAGAATCGAAAGGTAACTATTATGGCTTATGAATATGGCAAGGTAAAAATACAATTAAGAAGAGATACAGCATCAAATTTAGCTAGTAAAGTATTATCTAGCGGAGAACCAGCGTATGCTACCGACACAGAAACCTTAAAAATAGGAAACGGATCTGATTCTTTTTCTTCTTTAAGTGGACTAATTGCTGGGGGTGGTGGTGCTGGAGATATTACTGCTGTAACTGCTGGTAGTGGATTAAGTGGTGGTGGCACAACAGGTGCTGTAACCATTAATGCTGAACTACTAAGTAACACAGGAGTTGCCGGTGGAGGTAATACTGTTACTAATATAGTTAGTATTAGTTCTGGTGATTATTCAGCTTTAGGATCCAAGCATCCTTCAACAGTATATTTCGTAACAGGAACATAATATGTCTGATCAGAATAGACAATTGTATGAAAGAATACTCGGTGGGGAAACCCCTAAGAAGATAGTTACTGGTTTGGCTTATAATGATCCTATTACAGATACTAACAAAATAGGTGGTAGCGCTGTTTCTGACCTAAAAGTAGGCGGTAGTAGTATAGATAAAATAGCTATTGGATCAGTAGTTGTTTATGATCGCAACGCACAATAGTTTAAAACGGTGTATAATATATTGATATATCACACTTTACTCATATGAGGCATAATCATGGCAGTTAGCACTACAGATGTTTTACAGTCAGCAGTCACAAGCACAGACACTATTAAGCATGGTACTATTGTAATTGGGACTTCTAAAGTTCCTGGTAATATCTATCAAACTATTGATACTTATGTTGTAAATACTCCTTTACATGCTACGGTTGAAACCACATATACGAATAGACTAGACGAGGTTGCATACTACAATACAGCTTCAGGTATCGACGGTGGCGGGGCATGATAAATGAACTCAAGATATAAAACTTCTGAATTTTGGTTTACTATAGTAAGTTTTATAATTAGCGGTTTATTTTTACTTGGCGTTATTAGTGACTACGATAAAGAAGAATTAACATACGTGGTCACTCACGCCGTAGAGAGCATAATTTTAATTGTAGGCCAAGTTGCTGTATTTGCTCGCTATATGTCTAAAAAAAGAGCAAAAGAACAAGAAGAACAAAATATCAGCACTGAATTAGAAAATTATATAGGGGTTGACAAAACCATTTCTGAGGTTAATATAAATAGTGCCAGCCTTGCAGAACTAATACAGCTACCTCATATTGGCACTTCTCTGGCTCAAAAAATTATTAGACACAGAGATGCTAATGGCCCTTTTGAAAATGTAACAGATCTTATGTCTGTAAATGGTATAGGTGAACGAACTTATAGAGATATAGAAAAGTATTTAACAGTAGAGGAAAAATAATGACAACATCTGATCAGGTACGAGCAGAAATTGATAAATTAATTGAAGCCAGTAAAAAATCTTTAGGTGAAGTTAAGAGCTTTGCAATAGCAGAAGCATGGAAGATTTTGCAACTTTTAACAGCAGCAGTAATTCAAGTAATTGAAAATATAGCTACGGATTTAGGCGGTGCTGAAAAGAAGAAACTGGCTATGGAACTGATTAATAGTTTCTATGATGCAATTTTTCAACATATTGACCTACCATTTTTACCTAGTGCATTAGAGTCTTTGATTCATGACTATATCAAGAAAATTTTAATGATTTTGGTAGATTCAGCTATAGACGCTTTAGTTGCTACTTTTAAAGATGTAGGTGTGTTTAATGTGATAAAAACAACAGAACTTACTACTGAAGCACCAATTAATGACTTTTTAGACCACTTAACAGAGATAGCGAGGACGACATGAAAGAAGCGTTAGAAAATTTTGGAGCAGGATTATCAACTGTTGATCTTGTTCTTTATGCAGGATTACTTGTAGTCTTATATGTATTATTTCAGGAACAAATAAATAAAATTGTAAATAATCTAAAAAATAATTTCAACTCTTGGCAAGATAATAAAAATAAGACTGATTTAATTCCTGTGGATGTTGAGTACCCAGACTCTATACAAGATGATGTCTTTTTTGAATTGATCAAAAGTTGGAAACAAACAAGAGATTTAGCTGAGATTTATGGAGCCGATAAAGCTGTTGAAATAGCAGATCAAATGTTTCCATATTTAGTTCCAAAGGAAGAAGATAAAAATGAGTAAAAAAATACTGCTTGTTATCATTGCTATATTTATTGTCTTAGGATTAAACAGATCCAATATTTCTCTACCTATAGTTAATGTTCCATCTGTGATTCCTGTGGAGGAATTAGATATTCCAGAACCATCAAATTCTACATTAAAAACATTAGCAGAAAATGTAGCCGATAAATTTAAGCAAGGTGATGATGATAGAAAACAAGATGGATATAGATTGGCACAATTATATAATGATATGTCAAAATTAATATCGCTAGATGACAAGCCTATTATCAAAACTACAGAAACTATTAAAGAAGCCAACGTATTAGCTGCACAACTATTGCGTATTGATTTAAGGGGCAAGTATCCGGGATTGGCTGAAGCATGTGACAAATTAGTGAAAGAGCATGTCTCTGGAGATTCTGTTGCTTTAGACAAAGCATTAAGAAATAAATCTGTAGAAGCATTTCAGGCTTTAGCTTGGGGCTGTTTAGAGGGAGCAAAGTAAATGTCTAAGTTCACACCAGAAGCTCTATATAACGAATACAGAAAAGGTTTTAGCGGATGTCTTTGGGAACAGCATGTTTTTGATGATTTAGTAGAGATGTCTAAGTATGCATATTTTAAAGATGGTGCTAAAAGAATTAAAAATAGCGGAAAAGGCAAACTATCAACTCCGTTTATGTCAGTACTAAAGTTTGATAAGAATGCCTATGTAGAAAGACAAACTACAGGCGATTGTGTTTCACACGCTACTCGTAACGGATGCGATTTAACAAGAGCAGTAGAAATAGATATTAAGGGAGATAAAGAAAGTTGGATTGCTAGAGGGGCAACAGAAGCAATCTATGGAGCAAGAGGTCATACTGGACAAGGTATGAGTTGTGCTAGGGCCGCAACTTTTGTAAGTAAAACTGGAGGATTATTAGTCAGAAAAAACTACCCAGGAATTATAAACTTAAGTAAATATAATAGTAAGATCGGCACTAATTGGGGAGGTAGGGGAGTTCCCGATAAAGTTGTAGATAAAGCAGATGATCACCAAATTAGAACAGTATCGCTAATCAAAACTGTAGAAGAAGCCAGAGATGCTCTAGCTAATGGCTATGGTTTAAGTGTGTGTAGTGGTTATGGATTTTCCAATAAACGTAGTAGTACTGGATTTGCTCGAAAAAGTGGGTCATGGGCTCACGCAATGGCATGGACAGCTTGTGATGATACTGGTAAAGAACCAGCATTCTTAGTACAAAACAGCTGGGGTAAATGGAACTCCGGTGGGCATCCTGAATGGGGGCCAATTCCAGACGGCTCTTTCTTGATACATGCCGATGTAGCAGAAGGGATGCTCAGACAAAACGGGGCTTATGCCTTTAGTGATTTCAATGGTTTTCCTCCTCAAAAATTACCCGATTACGGATTTGGAGAATACTTATGACAGACAATAAACATAAAGGTTTTTTAGATAAAATAGCAATTAATCAACTTGTTAAAATTATTACTGATTTTATTTTGGCTATTTTAAAAATGTTTTCACCTAACGACTCTTCAGAACCTAAAAGAAGAAAACCCCTAAAAGATATTTTAGATAGGTGGTTTAAATGATTCATAAAACTATTATAGCGTTAGCTTTAATCTCTACAGTATCAGTAAGCACTGACACAAGCAAAATATCCACTATGGCAGGAGTATGCCTTAGCGGTGCTGTTCTAAAAACTAGCGATGCTATTTCTGTAAAATACAAAAGGAAAGACTGTCCTGTATGCAAAGGTAAAGGATGGTACATTAGTGGAGATGGTATAGCTAAAGTGGATTGTGGATATTGCGAACCTGAAAATGGTATTCAAAAAACTAAAATCATCAGAGACTAATGCTACATTTTATTTGCTCTTATTTTAATTTTAGTGATTCTATTAAGATTAAAGAAAATTATATTAAATTTAGAAAACACTTTCCACACCCTATAACAACAATAGAGGTAGCTTTACCTCATCAGCAATTTTTTATTGAAGATAGTATTAAGATTAGATCTAAGCCAAATAATATTTTTTGGCAAAAAGAAAGATGTCTTAATCTTGCTATAGAAACATTACCCCTCAACGCTCAGGCTATAGCTTGGATAGATACAGACATTAGGTTTTATAGTCGTCATTTCGCTAAGGATACATTAAAGCAGTTAGATAGATATTCTGTAGTTCAAATGTTTGACACCTGCTTTGAAACTCCAAAAATAAATGAATACAATAATAATACTAGCTTAGGATTTAAACTTGCACACGATCATGAACAGCCAACATATCCTCATGTCGGTTTTTGTTGGGCTTTTAGAAAAGATATTCTAGTGAACAATAAATTATATGATTGTGATCCAGTAGGTAATGGAGATGTGTTGCAACTAATGGCTTGGATGGGTATATGGAATCATCAATATATTATTGATTTAAACCTTAAATATCGTAAAGAATTTTTACTGTGGGCTTGGGATAGTTGGTCAAAAGTACAGGGCAATATCGGCTATACTAAAGGTTCAATAGAGCATTTTTTCCACGGCTCTATACACAATAGGAAATACCTATCCAGAAATAATATACTAACAGCATATAATTTTGCCCCTTCTACAGATTTACGAATTGACGACAATAACTTATATGCTATAAACAATTCACTATTATTAAATAATATTAAATCGTATTTAGAACATCGAAGAAAAACAGAAACGGTGTATCCTAACACAGATAAAAATACTATATAACATAAATATCATTATGAATACAGAATTACAAAATATCTCTAAAAAGATTTTAGCAGAAACTAATATACCAGAAGAAGAAAAATTTGGTAGTGTTATAGCACTATTAATGGTACTTAGTTTGTGCTTTACTGCTATACGCATTATACAAGAATGTAATAAGGTAAATAGTTCTACCGAAGACATATATAGTGATATGAAAAAATTCTGTAATCAAAGAGCTCTGGCAAGATGGAGACTTCGCAGAGAAATGAGAAAAGTTATGAGTACAGATCAATATATAAAATATAGGGGCGAATTGGAGTCGGCCATTTTAAATGTGGGTAACAATATTTCACTTTCTGAAACAAAGGCTTTAATGGAGGCTGCAAATGATTAGTATTTTAATATGGTGTGTTTATGGTGTGGCAGTAGGTTCTATTGCTAAAAGCATTGTCCCCGGCGAAGAAAAAATGGGTTTCTTCCAAACTATTTGCTTGGGTGTTGCTGGTTCATATGCTGGTGGTGCGGCGGCATATTTACTTGGCGTAGAAAGCGCAGTTGCTCCTGCTGGTATCATTTTAGGAATTGCTGGATCAGTAGTTGCACTATTAGTATATAATAAGTTAACTAAAAGATAATAGGAAAATTAAGGACTTATGTTTGATATTATTAATTGCTACCACGATAAATTCAGTGGTGGTATAGGAGATTTTATAAAAGGAACAAGCCATCTCCAAACAATATGTCTTAAATTTGGTTTAGATGTTGGTATGGATTGGAGTAATCATGCTATCAGTCAATACATCTACTCTCAACATAAATATCCTAAATACGATACTAAATATATAATAGATGCGGAGGACTTTAGAAATTCTTTATTAAATATCCCTCATGAAAAAAGAATAGAAACAGGTCTTAACGACATTGTAAATACAATATTTGAAGACTCTTCTTTTAAGCCAGCAACAGTATCTTCGTGGTATTCTGCTTTAGATAACGATTTTTCTGAAAACAGAACAAAAAATATATGCAATAGTGCAGTATCTGATAAGTGTATAAGTATGGTAAAAGATAGCATAATTTTTAGTTCAGAAATTAATAAATTATTTAAGAAATTATCTCCTCAAGATTATGGTATAGTTCATTTTAGATTAGGAGACCGACACACATTAAAAGACATAGACCAAAAATTACAAGACACAGATGAAATTGTTAAAAATAATTATAACTTAAAAAAGTTTCAACACGACTATGATTATTACTACTATCTAATTAAAAAAGAATCAAAAAAAAATAATTTTAAAAATACTGTTGTTCTATCAGACTCTAATGATTTTAAAAAATTTGTACAAGAAGAAGGCTCTCGTCATAAAAATATTCATGTTTTACATTGCAATAGTGTTCATACATCTCCTAGTCCGGGCCTGCTAAAATATACAGAATTTAAAAATCCTATTAAAAAAACGGCACTTAGAGATACTGCTTTAGATTTAAAATTTATTATTAATAGTAAAAAAAATATTACGTTTAGTTGCTATGCTTGGGGATCTAGTTTTATTATGTGGCCTAGTAAAATATATAATATACCTTTTGATGTAAAGGTCTTATCTTTATGAAAAAATCTATATTTGGATCTAGCGGTTTTATAGGAAGTCATTTTTGTTCTTCTGATTCTGATCTATTTAAAATATCTAGAGAAAGTAATAAGCCAATTTCTAATACAGATACCGTATATTTTATTAGTACTACACATAACTATAATGTGTTTGAAAATGTTAATCTTGATATTGATGTAAACTTAACTAAACTAGTTTCTGTGCTTAAAGAGTTTAAAGTAAAATGCCCCAATAACATCTTTAATTTTATAAGCTCGTGGTTTGTCTATGGAGATACTGATTTTCCAGCCAATGAAGACAGTACTTGTAAGCCTAAGGGGTTTTATTCTATTACCAAATATGCAGCAGAGCAATTAATTCAATCTTATTGTGAAACTTTTAACTTAAAATATAGAATATTAAGGTTGTGTAATGTTTACGGAGAAAATGCAACTAATGTATCCGTAAAAAGAAATGCTTTACAGTTTATGGTTCGAAAGGTTATTGCTAATGAAGATGTTGAATTATATGATGATGGTTCAAATATTCGTGATTTTATGCATGTAAAAGATGTGTGTAAAGCTATAACTTTGTGCATTGACAAAGCTGATACAAATACTATAATAAATGTAGGGAGTGGTATACCACAAAGATTTAGACCCCTAATTGAATATGTAAAATTTAAAACGGGTTCTACATCTAAATTGATTACTATTGCACCACCAGATTTTCATAAAACAGTACAGGTTCAAGATATGTATTTAGATATTTCTAAGCTAAAGTCTCTTGGATTCAAACCAACCATATCAATTTTTACAGGTCTAGACAGAATAATAGAAAGCAATAATGAATAATTATACTTTATTTTCTGGAGACAATCCCTTTGCTACACAAGCTAAGATGTTATTGCATCTAGATAAATTACACCAGTATCAAACTAATGGAGATACTGATTGTCCTATTTTTATGGAGATAGGATTAACGGATAAGTGTAACATGGCTTGCTATTGGTGCATTACAGAATTGGGAAGAGATAATAAGGCAGGACTACATATTAGTATAAATGCTCTTAAACAATATTTTATAGATTTTGCTGATATGGGAGGGAAAGCAGTAACATTTGCTGGTCAAGGGGAACCTACGTTTTATCCTGACTTTGAAGAAGCTGTTGTTTCAGCAAAAGAGGCTGGATTAGAACTAGGAATGATGACTAATGCCGTATTCAAAAACAAGTACTGTAGATTGATTGCAGAAAATTTCCAATGGATTCGTATATCTCTTGATACTTTGGATGAAGACAAATACAAAGAATGGAAAGAGGTAGATGGTGTCAGAATTATTAAAAAAAATATTGAAACAATGCATGGAATGGGCAGCTGTAATATTGGTATTAATTGTAATGTTGGCCCTAATATCACTCTTCAACATGCTAAAGATCTAGTGAATTGGGTTAATAATAGTGATAATATACGTTATTTACAATTTAGGCCTATACTTCCCAGGTTTTATAAAGAAGCAGAAACAGCATACAAAGAAACTGGTACAGCAGAGATAAATTTAGAGGTTTGGGATTACCTAGATAATCTTCCTCAAAAACAAATGGCTAAGATTAATCTCAGCGATGACAAAAGAAGAGACTTGAAAAACGGTACAGCCTTTTCATTTAGAAGTTGTGAAGGTCATTTTTTTGAACCAATACTAACAGCGGCAGGAGATGTCAAAGTTTGTACGTATCATCCTGATGATCCTAAATTATCTTTTGGCAATATTAATACAGATTCATTTAAAGATATTTGGCACTCAGAACAACGGAAAGAGGCTATAAAATATGTTAGGTCTTTGAACTATAAAGAAAAATGTCAGATGTGTTGTAAGTTGTGTGAACCAAACAAGTTACTAGATTTTATTAATCATCCAGAAGAAACTCAGGACAAAAATTTCTTATGAGTAAAACCAATAAAGTAGCATGTTTTTATACTGAGCTAACAAACAATCATTGTACAAAAAAATTTACGGAACAATGTTTTCCATTAATTCAATACTGGAAACAAAGCTGGGAGAGCAACGGATGGAAAGCTCATGTATTGACAGAAGATTATATCAAAGATGAAAAATATTATACTGATTTAAAATTTGATAATTTCTCAGAATCAATTTTATGTAAGTATAGTCTTGACTTTGATTGCGAGTATACGAGAGCTTGCTATATGAGATGGTTAGCTTACTATAAGTTTGCCAAAGAGAATGGTTTTATCTACTGGGCAGACTATGATGTAATAAATTATGGATTTGTTCCAGACAATGACATTCCAGATGAAAATTTTAGACTGTCAGGGTGTTCGTCTGTGGGTAAATTGAATACTTGGGGAGGTAGAAAAACATTAGATACTTTTTTTGAGGTTCAAACAGGAGGATATGAACCTAAAACTTTAGCAAAAATTATAAATACGCATCCAGATGAAAGACTTGCTCATAAATTTAGCGATCTGATGATAACAGCTAGGTTAGTTAAGCTGCCTATCTATCATCCTTTATTAAGCAGAGTACCAAATGAAACGGTGTTAAAAAATTTAAAACCTCCATTTCTTATCCATTACCATAATGGAATATTTTGTAAACCAGATTCTACATTAAGATCAGTTGAAGACGTTTCTCATCTTTTACATAATGATGGGGAACGTTGCTCTAGGTTGCAAGCTATAAAAATATTAGAAGAATACAATAATATTAAAGGATATGATTTTAGATGAGACCAGAGTGGACAGACTATTTTTTAGGACTTGCAAAAGTTATTTCACAACGTAGTCATGATATTCATACTCAACATGGTTGTGTGATCACAGACCAAAACCATAGAATATTAGGTGTAGGATATAATGGTTTTCCTAAAGGTATGAATGATTCTTTGTTGCCAACTTCTAGACCAGAAAAATACGATTGGATGATACACGCAGAAAGAAATGCTTTAAGTAATTGCGTTATCCGACCAGACAACGGAATAGCTTATGTCACAGGGCAGTGTTGTAACGATTGTATTTTATCTTTGTGGCAAGAAGGCGTGACCAAAGTCATTATGGCAAACTCTCATGGAACAAAATTATTTAACGATAAAGAAAAACACAATTTTGATTTTTTCGTAAAACAAAGCGGTATGCAGGTTGTTTATGCTACACCAAATATTTCTTGGATAAAAGAAATTGATATTTAAAAATTATAAAAACTTTTTCTCATGCTAATTCTATCAGGTGTAATATTAAGTTATCCAAATTAACTATTTTTCCTCTAGCCCTTGCCAAACATAAACGGAACGCTATCATATGTTTATGACTTCAATATTTTCTTCCAAAGGGCTTTTTCAAGAGATTTTTCAAGGAGTGTGCAAGTATGTCGGCATTAAATGAATTACAGAATTATACATTTGTTAGTAAGTATGCCCGTTGGATAGAGAGTGAAAATAGAAGAGAAACATGGAAAGAAGCAGTAGATCGTGTTAAAAATATGATGCATACTCAATATTCTGAAGACAATATTGCCGAAGAAATTGATTGGGCTTATGATTTAATGTTTAAAAAAAGAGTACTAGGTAGTCAAAGAGCCTTGCAGTTTGGTGGAGATCCTATATTAAAAAGACATGCTAAAATATATAATTGTACTAGTTCATATTGCGATAGATTAAGATTTTTCCAAGAGTGCTTCTGGTTGTTGTTGTGCGGAAGCGGTACAGGATTTAGTGTCCAAAAACACCATGTTGCTAAACTGCCTACTTTATCTCATGAAGCTAAACCTAAACGTGGTGTAAAGTATGTTATAGAAGATAGTATTGAGGGCTGGGCTGATGCTTTAGGCGTTTTGCTTAGTTCTTATTTTAATAGGCCATCTGAAGATAAATTCAAAGAATATAAAAATCAACACATTGTTTTTGATTATAGTAACATTAGAGAAAAAGGCGCTCAATTATCTTCTGGTGTGGGCAAAGCTCCGGGCTTTGAGCCTTTACAAAATGGTTTAGAAAAAATTAGAGAATTATTGGAGAAGTGCGTTGAAAACAAACAAAAAAAACTCAGACCTATTGATGCTTATGATATTATTATGCACTCAAGCGATGCTGTATTATCTGGTGGTGTTCGTAGAAGCGCATCGTTAGCATTATTTAGTGCAGACGATGAAGAAATGGCTAAAGCTAAAACAGGGAATTGGTATGTAGATAATCCTCAAAGAGCCAGAAGTAATAACTCAGCTTTATTGATAAAAGATGATACGACATATGAACAGTTTCAAGTACTAATGGAATCAGTTAAACAATTTGGTGAGCCAGGTTTTATCTGGAGTGACTCTACTGAAATGACTTTTAATCCTTGTGTGGAAGTTGGGATGTGGCCTGTAGATGAAAAATCTGGTAAGTCAGGATGGCAAGGTTGTAATCTTTCTACTATTAATTGTTCTTCTGTAGTAGATGAAGAGGATTTCTATGAAAGATGTAAAGCTGCTGCAATCATAGGTACTTTACAGGCTGGTTTCACACAATTAGATTACTTAGGAGAAGTAAGCAAGTCTATCTTTGATCGTGAAGCACTTCTAGGGGTAAGTCTCACAGGCATTATGGAAAAACATGAACTAGTACTAACAGAAAAAGTATTAAAAAATGGGGCAAAGATTGCTGTCTCTACAAATAAAGAATTGTCTAAAAAAATTAATATCAATCAAGCTGCTAGAGTTACTTGTCTCAAGCCAGAAGGAACAAGTAGTAGTATGTTAGGAACTAGTTCGGGCATACATCCGCATCATGCTAAACGATATATTAGACATGTACAAGCTAATGTTTTAGAAGCTCCATATCAGCATTTTAAAAACTATAATCCACAAGCCTGTGAAAAATCTGCTTGGTCTGCTAATGATACAGATGAGGTAGTAAAATTCCCTATAGAAGTTCCTGATGGCTCTAAATTAAAAAATCAATTACCTGCCGTAGCTATGTTGGGTGTTGTGAAAGACGCTCAAAAAAACTGGGTGCATTCTGGTAAAAACAGATCCCTCTGTACACAAGATTTTTTAAGTCATAATGTAAGTAATACTGTTACAGTACAACCAGACGAGTGGGAAGATGTAACTAAATTTATTTATAATAATAGAAAGTTTTTTGCTGGTATTAGTCTTATTCCTCAAAGTGGAGATAAAGACTATCCTCAGGCTCCTTTTACTACAGTTTATACTAGTAGAGAAATAGTAAAAGAATATGGAGATGCTGCTTTGTGGTGCTCTGGTTTAATTGAATTAGGCCTAAATGCTTTCCATTTAAATCTTTGGGCAGCTTGTGATTATATGACTCTTGAACAAGCAACTGAAGAAGACTCAGAAGCTAAAAAACTTTTTGCTACAAAAATGAATAGATTTGCTAAAAAGTATTTTGATGGAGATTTAAGGCGTTTAACATACTGTATGAAAGATGTCTATAACTGGAAATTTTATATGGATCTTTATGATAGTTTTAAAAAGGTTGATTACACACAACTACTGGAAACTGAAGACAATACCGTAGGAATAGAAGAAATTAGTTGTGCCGGTGGCGCTTGTCTGATTTAGTCTTTATCCTAAAAAGGGGTATAATTTTGAGAAAAAAAAATAAAAAAGGAACCATACATATACAGGGAGATAAACATAGTATTGATAATATAGAAGATGTGGGTATAGGTTTTAAAAATAGATTAAAGCCTAGAAGCCACAATCAGAAAGACTATATTAGAGCTGTTGCAGAAAATACGATCACTTTCTGTCAAGGTGTTGCTGGAAGTGGTAAAACTCATATAGCTGTAGGTATGGCCTTTGAACATTTGATACATGGAAAGGTAGAAAAAGTAGTAATTACTAGACCTGTTGTAGAGGCTGGAGAAAAACTAGGTTTTTTACCGGGAACAGCAGAAGAAAAATTACACCCTTATTTATTACCATTATTTGATGAAATTAATTACTTTCTAAAAAAAGAACATTATAGTAAATTAGTTCATACTCGTCAAGTAGAAATTGTACCTCTAGGTCTTATGAGGGGTAGAAGTTTTCACAACTCTTTTATTGTTGCTGATGAATGCCAAAATGCTTCTTACGATCAATTAAAAATGCTATTGACACGTATCGGCATGGATAGTAAAATGGTCTTAACTGGAGATGTAGAACAGTCTGATCTAGAATTTAGAAAACAAGGTGGTTTTAAAACTGTAATAGATAGATTACAAGATACATATCATATAGGTTTTTCATATCTAGAACCTGTTGATATTGTCAGAAATCCTATTATAGCTGACATTGTTAATAAATTAAAATGAACCCTTGCCATTCGCCTGTCAGCTGCATACTATAGTAGACCAAAGGATACTGAGAAATGGGAGATATTATATCTGATGCCTAATTATAGTTATTTTTGTCCTAAGTGCGATATAACTTTCGAAAAGTTTTTTTATATTAGCAAGTATAAAGAAAGGGTGAGATGTCCAGACTGTAAGAAAACCTGTCAAAGAGATTACGATGATATCTTAACGCAGTCTGCATCTGTTAAAAAAGCTGATAGTGAACTCAAAACCATTGGAGATTTAGCTAATAGAAACAGAGACAATTTATCAGATGACCAAAAGATTGCATTAGATAAAAAGCATAATGAATATAAAGATCAGGATTTGGTTAAAGAATTACCAAAAGGTATGTCGAGAATGAAAAAACCTCAAAAGAAAATTAAGTGGAGATAATTATGACTGATAATTTTGACCAATTTATTGTAAATAAAACAAAAGACAATGAGTCTGCAACAAAACAAAAAGAAGGTATGTATTATACTGCTGTAGGGAATCAAGACTATATTGATGATGAAGGTAATACAAGACAAAACGAAGAACACGATAATACTTTTGCAAAGACAATAGATGGTAAGTTTTTTATTAAAGTAGGATTAGATAATAGAGCACATAATCCTATTGGTTTGTTTTCAGAAGGTCAACATAATAAAGTCTTGTCTAAAATAGGTAAAAATGAATTTAACTACAAAAAAGTTAATCAAAGAGTTTTTGAACTTTATCTATCTTTTTTGAGGACCAAAAATATTGCATGGCTTAATAATACTAACAGGGAACTATCATGAGATTAAATAACACACAAAAATATGCAATTCAGTGGCTAATGCACAACGATAAGTCTGTGCCAGAAATTGTTAAAGAATTAAAACTTCCTGAAAAAACAGTCAGCAATTTTGTAGCTAAAAATTCTGTAGCGACAAAAGAGAAAACAACAGATGTTAAATCTGGCCCAGTAAATTCTAAGGATTTAATGATCAGACATACCAACAGCAAGAATAATAACCAAGTCGCTGTTATGACTAAGGAAGCATCAGAAGTAAACGACGCAAATAAGAAACATCCAGCATTTACAGAACATAAGCATAATAAAAACATTTTTAAAATCACAGAATGAAACAGCAACAATATATTTCAAAATATTCTAATGATAAACAAGTAACTGCTGCACAATATATTACTGAGATTATATGTGAACATTATGCTCAAAAAAATAAGCTAGATTTACATTATAGATTCTGGACTCATAAAACATGGTCGGCTTATTACAGAAATCAAATAGGAACTGCAAATAAATTACTTAAAAAGTATAATTCTAAAGCTATCATCAGAGCTTTAAATAATCCGAAAAGTTCTAGAATTTATTCCTTGAGGGCTCCACATCTTATTGCTATAATAGAGAGTGAAGAAGATAAGCTATTAATAGAAAATACAGATTTAAACAATAGCTATGAACGAAAAACTATCAAAAAATTTGCTACAAATAAAAACAAAAAAAGTATTATTTCTAAAATAAAGGACTTAGACAATGGCGAGTAAGGCACTTAGTACTAAAAAATCAACAGCACTGTCTGTTCCCTCTATCAATACTGCTTTAGCTACAGACTTAAAGAAAACGTTTGGTGAAGATATTTTAATGTCTGGTAGTGCTATTAAGGAAAAGCAAACTATTGTTATTCCTTTAAGTCCATCATTAGACATGATACTAAACGGAGGTGTTCCAGAAGGTAGTTTTGTAGTATTGACAGGACAGCCTAAGTGTGGTAAAACTGTTACATCATTAAGTTTGGCAGCTACCGCATTAGACCCTAAGTATCAAGGCAATCTAGAAAAACCAAGACATGTATACTATTTAAATATAGAAGGAAGACTAAAGAAAAGAGATATAGAAGGCATTAAAGGTTTGGACTTGAATAGGTTTACTTTGATAGGCTCTACTCAAGGTAAGATTTTACATGCAGAAGAATATCTCCAGATTGCAGAAAGAATTATTAACCAAGAACCGGGAAGTATTGTAATTATAGACTCCTATTCTGCACTATGTACTGAAGCAGAAATTACGTCAGATATGAATAAAATGCAAAGAGCAGATGGGGCAAAGTTATTAGCAAAATTTTGTAGGAAAGTTGCAAATGTTATTCCTGTTAATAAAAATATTGTGATAGGTATTACTCATCTAATGGGAAATCCTACAGGGTATGGTGCGGAGTTTAAAGAAAAATCTGGACAAGCTATTGCATACCAAACCGATATTAAGTTACGAGCAAAAAGATTTAGTCCTTGGCTTTTAGGTAAAGAAAACAATCAAATTGGACAAGAAGTGGAATGGCAAGTGGTATGTTCTGCTCTAGGCCCTCCGGGAGCAACAACCACAAGCTATATTAGATATGGAGAAGGTTTGGATAAATATATGGAATTATTTAATCTTGCAGTAGACATTGGCATTATTAGTAAAGGTGGTGCTTGGTATACTTTTACTAGTATAGATGAAACACCTAAGTTTCAAGGTTCCGAAAAGGCTAGAGATTTTATGGTAAACAATCCTGAAGTTTATAACAATTTAATATCAGAAGTCGGTGATGCGTTAGGAATATAATGAATATCGTAGATTTAGATAATAATACTAAACAATGGAATCTAAAGGGATATATCTCTAAGGCTACAGCTACTAATAAATCTACATATCATATTCGTGCTAGACAATTATTACATGAACTATTTCCTACCCTTCAAATTTTAGAAGAAGTATCTATACCAGTTAGACCTAAAGAAGTTATGTATTTGGATTTTTATTTACCTCTCATAAAAACTTGTGTCGAAGTACATGGGGAACAACATTATAAGTTTATTCCTTTTTATCATACTACTAAATTAAATTTTTTGAAGGCGAAGAAAAGAGATAACGAAAAAAAAGAATGGTGTGAGCAAAATAATATTACATATGTTGAACTACCTTATAATGAAAATTTAGACGATTGGACAAAAAAAATAGATGAATACTAAAGAAAAAGTTAAAGAGTGGGATAGCGTTTTAGATGAATATGAAAAAGGTATTGGTCTTCCTGTTTATCAAGGACAGCAATTTTCTAACGATGAACTTGAACACTATTTTTCAATGGACAGAAAAGTTTTGGAAACTATGACACCACAAGATTGTGGCGAGATAGCATATAGATTAGGTCAGTTTAGTTTTCATATTCAACGAAGTATAAATAGAGAATTAGCAAGATGTAATTGGGCTGAAGAGAATATTAAAGAAGTCATTGCAGATGAACTAAACACATACAAAGGATATGGCTATATTGAAAAATCAACACAAGCAATAAAGCATAATGATAGTGCAAATTCATTGAACAAAATTAAAAAATACGCTAAGATGAGATCTGACAGATTGCAGTATATAGCAAATAGTATCAAAAACCTATCAGATATCTTGCTAAATATTCAGAGGAGTAAATTGAAACATGAGCAATAAAAAAGAAACCATAGAACAAATTGTAGATCTTTTAAGGTCTTTGGTTGATGACGACGAACCCCAAGAAGCACCTAAGAAGACTACTAGAAAAAAAAGAACTACTAGTAAAAAAACAAAAACTAACAGAAAAAAGAGCACAACAACTACAAAAAAAGCAAGTCTAAATAAATTTGAGAGTATGGACATTAGAGGTATGCACAAAGAAGATGTAGAAATAGACAGAAAGTTAAATGTAAAACCTCCTGCTCCAAGAACCAGAAAGTACAATAGTGTTGATGTTACATGTCGTTCTTGTGGTAAGAGAGAAAAAGTAAATCCTGTATTAGTTACAGAATCTTCTCGCTATAAATGTAATGCTTGCTCAAGGCTTGGGGGTTAGTATGTCATTAAAAGACACAGCAGCAGAAAGAGCAGTACTATCTGGCATATGTAAATATGCAGATGGCATATATTTGGAAATTGCAGACGTTATGGACGCTGAGTGTTTTACTATAGATAGTAATAAATTAATTTTTCAATGTTTACATAGCCTTTGTGAAGAAAACATAACAGCAATAGATATAGCATCTATTTTATCTAAAGCAAAAGAATTAGGTTATGAAGATTTTTTTAATAAAAAAGATGAACTCAGCCACCTGCAGGCTGTTTTAAATTTTCCTATACATCGAGACAATGTAAAAAAGTTTGCTACTAAAATAGCCAAACTAAAAATAGCAAGACTTTTAAAAGAACAACTGAGTAATGCTCAGAAAAATATCAATGGAATAAATGGTTCAGAAAGTGTTTCTCATATTATCTCTTTGGCAGAAGATCCGATTTTTGATTTTACTAACTTAATTAGTAACGACGATACTGCTCCAGAACAAATGGCTACAGGATTAGATGATTATTTAAAAGAATTACAAGAAAACCCTATAGATCAGGTAGGTATTCCTACAGGCTTTCCAGTATACGACCAATCAATTGGAGGGGGTTTGCGAAAAAGTACAATTAATGTTATTGCTGCTAGACCAAAAACTGGTAAAACTTTATTGTCAGACAACATGGGTTTAAACATAGCTAAGTCAGGCATTCCGGTTTTAAATATGGACACTGAAATGACCAAACAAGATCATATGAACAGACTTATAGCTATGATGACAGAAATAGAAATGAACAAAATAGAAACTGGCAAGTTTGCAGATTCACATGCTTCCATACAAAAGGTGAATAAAGCAGCAGAGGAATTAAAAAATGCTAATTTTTATCATAAGTCTATTGCAGGAAAACCATTTGACGAACAGTTATCTATTATGAAAAGATGGATAGTAAAGGAAGTAGGTCTAAACGATGACGGGACTGCGAAGGATTGCGTAGTTTTTTATGACTATCTAAAATTAATGGATACTCAAGGACTTTCTGCCGATATGAAAGAATATCAGCTTTTAGGATTCATGATGACTAGTTTGCATAATTTTGCTAGTAAATATAAAATACCTATTGTTGCCTTTATACAGTTAAACCGTGATGGGATAACTAAAGAAAGTACAGATACAGCTAGTGGCTCTGATAGAATTATTTGGTTGTGTAGTAATTTTACAATTTTTAAAAGAAAGAGTGATGAAGAAATATCAGAAGATGGACCTTCTGCTGGTAATAGAAAACTCATTCCTATTATTAGTAGACACGGTGGAGGTTTAGACGATAACGATTACATAAACTGTAATATGAAGGGCTGGTGTGCGAAGATAACAGAAGGTAGAACTAAATTGGAATTGGCAAATAATGACTCAAATGATACAGAAGGGTTTGTGGTTGACAATGATAAAGACGAAATCCCATTCGTATAATCAACAAGAATTGAAACGCATGTGTGATCTATTGTGTGATAATATAGAAGATGTTTTGAACGCTTTAGGTTTAGATGATTATAGAGATAATAGTAAGATGATTACTATGTCTTGTCCTATTCATAGTGGAGATAATGATTCTGCTTTAAATTTGTACTATGAAGGCGATACATATAGAGGCAATTGGAAATGTAGAACCCATCAGTGTGAACATTGTTTCAGAGGATCTATCTTAGGATTTATCAGAGGTGTCATATCTTCTCAAAAATATAATTGGTCTGAACAAGGAGATAAAATGTGCTCCTTTAATGAGGTGGTAGAATTCTGCAAAAATTTGCTAGGCTCTGACAACAATGATCTATTGGTTAGTAAGGTCTCTCAAGATAAAAATAATTTTGCTAGAATAGTTGATAAAATTAATCCTAAACAATTAATAAACAGTAAGATAACTAGGAATTCAGCAATAAAAAATATTGAAATACCTTCTCAATACTATATAGATAGGGGTTTTTCAAAAGACATACTAACTAAATATGATGTTGGACTTTGTAGTAATCCAGACAAGCCTATGCATAATAGAGTTATTGTGCCAATATATGATGACACTGGAGAGTTTTTGGTAGGATGTACAGGTAGAAGTATATTTGATAAATGCACTACTTGTCAATCGTATCACAATCCAGAAGAAATGTGTCCATCTAAAGATGTGGCTTGGCAATACTCTAAGTGGAAACATAGCTATGGTTTTAAGTCTCAGCATTATCTGTATAATTTTTGGAATGCTAAAGAATACATATACAATAATAATTATGCAATACTTGTAGAAAGTCCAGGTAATGTATGGAAATTAGAAGAAAATAATATTCATAATAGTGTTGCAATTTTCGGTTGTAATTTAAGCGATAGACAGAAACTAATTTTAGATTCTTCTGGGGCTATGACACTATTTCTTATTATGGATAACGATGAAGCTGGAGACAAAGCAGCTACAGAAATACAACAAAAATGCGAAAACACCTATACAATACATAGACCACAAATTACTGCAACAGACATTGCAGAAATGACTCGTGAAGAAATTGATACTCAAATTATACAATTTATAAAGGAAAGAACATGATTATTGCATTTGCTGGTAAAAAACAATCTGGTAAAACTAGTGCGTGTAAATTTGCTTCTAGACTTTTTACTAATCATTACTATAAATATAGAACGGTTCTCGATCAAAGCGATTACTGCGAAGTTGTCAGCACATATAATTTTGCTGACCCATTAAAAAAGCTGTGTATAGACATATTAGGCTTAACTGAAGCACAGTGTTATGGTACAGATGAAAATAAAAATGAACTGGTTAATTGTTTTTGGCCAGGTATTGACGCACAAATGACAGCGCGAGAGGTGATGCAATATGTGGGAACTGATGTATTAAGAAGGATGCAAAACAATGTATGGTCCGATGCTACGCTTAGAAAAATAAAAAAAGAGAATTTCCCGTTAGCTTTAATTGCAGACTGTCGTTTTCCTAATGAAGTTGCAGCTGTTAAACAAGCAGGTGGATTAGTTATAAAACTAGATAGGAGTTTGTATTCGTCAACTCATGCTAGTGAAACTGCACTAGATGAAGCCAGCTACGACCAATCTAATTTTGATTTAATTATTGATAATCACTCGTTATCTATTGAAGATAAAGACCAACATATTTATAATTTTCTTACAGAACAAAAGGTGATATCATTATAATTACATACTTTCGTAGTTCATCCTACAACACACACAATATGTGTGAACAACAATACTTCTTTGATTATGTATTAGGGTATAGATCTCCTTCTAATAAAAAAGCAGACAAGGGTACTATTGTACATAAAGTATTAGAAATTTTGGCATTTATTAAGTATCACCAACAACAAGGTAATCGGTCTTTTACAGACGATATTGTAGGAGAGGTATATGTTGAAGATTACAATTTGGACGGTATTATAGAGTCTGTATATAACTATTATACTAGTGCTTTTACTCATCATAAGTGGACAAATGTTGATTTTAAAGATTGCTCTAAGTGGACATATAAAGCAATTAATTATGCTGATGGAATGTTTGATCCTCGTAATAAAAATATATTATATCCAGAACAACAATTTGATATAACTATTGATAAGCCTTGGGCTAAATTCAAGTATGACACGAAAGATGGGCCACTAGAAGGTCAATTATCTATCAAAGGAACAATTGACTTAATAACAAAACCAAACGAAAATACTGCTGAAATTATTGATTGGAAAACAGGACGTAGACTTAATTGGGCGACCGGAGAGGAAAAGACGCAAGAAAAATTAGAGATTGATCCACAGCTAATGATTTATTATTATGCAGTAAATAAACTTTATCCTGAAATAGATCATTGTATCGTAACTATATATTTTATAAATGATGGTGGTCCTTTTAGTATGACGTTTAGTAAAAAAGACCTATGTAAAACTGAAGAATTACTAAAGAAAAAATTTAAACATATTAAAAATACTGTCAAACCAGAATTAAAAAAGACTTGGAAATGCACTAAGTTGTGTCATTATGGGAAAACTACATTCGAAGATACCGATATACAGCCATTGGTAGAATATAGGGATGGCCAAGTTTGTTCTGTAAATACTCCTATGACCAAATGCGAACAGGTGGCTCATGACATTTCTGTAAAAGGATACAAAAATACTGTTGACGAATACACTGTTCCAGGCTATAATATAGGACACTACAAGGCCCCAGGAAGCACAGAATGAAATTATATACTCCTTTGCATGTTCACACTCATTATTCTTTATTGGACGGTTTAAGTAAACCTAAAGACATTGTTAACAGATGTAAAACTATAGGAGCAACGTCTTGTGCTATAACAGATCATGGTTCAATCTCTGGAGCCGTTCAATTTTATCAACAATTAAAAAGCAATAATATCAAACCCATTTTAGGTTGTGAACTTTACATATCTAAAAAGTGTTCTAAAGAAAAGAAAAAAGAAAACGCAAAACTAGAACACCTTGTTGTATTATGTAAAAATCTACAGGGATGGAAAACTTTAATTAAAATAGTTTCAGAGTCTAACCATCCTGATAGATTCTATCACAAACCTAGAGTGGATTTAGATACTTTAGGGGATTTGTTAGATGATAACATTATAGCGATTACAGGACATTTAGGTTCTACATTAGCCAACCGTATTGTAGTCGAAGATAAGATAAGTGATAGCTGGAAGAAAGACGCAACAAACCACATATCGCACTTACATAATATCTTTGGAAAAGAAAACGTATTTTTAGAAGCTCAATTAATAGATAGAATAGCAAACCCTATTCAAGTTGAACTTACTGATAGCATTAGATCGCTTGGACATTCTACACAAACTAAGGTTATCTGCACACCCGATGCACATTATGCAAAACAAGAAGATGCAGTAGATCAAAGAATTTTATTGTGCAACAATATGAGAACAACTCTATCTGCTGTGAATCATAAATTACAAAATAATATAGAGGTTGGATTATCTTGCTTTTTCAATAGTGACAAGTATTACATACCATCTAGCGAAGAAATGCATGGTTTACATACTGAAGAAGAAATAGAAAATACAATATTTGTAGATCAATTGTGTGAAGATTATAATATTCTTAGTCAGCCTATTTTACCACCTTTTCAATATCCTAGTGAGTATGATTCTGACTCAGACTATTTAAGACAACTTTGTAGAGAAGGTTGGAGAAATAACAAACTTAATGGCTTAGATAAGCAAATACAAGATAAATATGTCAGCAGATTAAAATATGAATTTGATGTTTTGCATGGTGCTGGTCTATCTAGTTATTTTTTAATTGTACAAGATATCGTTAAATATATTAGAAATTCTTCTTGGTTGCCGGGGCCGGGTAGAGGTAGTGCAGCAGGATGTCTGGTTTCTTACCTTTTGGGTATTACTTCAATTGATCCTATGAAATACGACTTATTGTTTGATAGATTTTATAATGCTGGTAGAAATACTAAAGATAGAGTTTCTATGCCAGATATTGATTTAGATGTTCCTATTGATAAGAGAGAAGGTATTATTGAATACATTAAAAAAACTTATGGAGAAGACAAAGTTTCTCAAATGTTAACTTTTAATACAATGAAAGGTCGAGGTGCATTGAAAGATGTTTTAAGGGCGTATGGTAATTTGTCTTTTGAAGACATGAATAAAATTACTAAAAACATACCTGATGAAGCTAAAATTTCTGATGAGTTAGAAGAAATGAAAAAAGAACAGGGAGAGGCATCTATTATTAAGTGGACTTTAGAAAATAAAGCTAAAGATTTAAAAGAGTGGTGTTCGATAGATAAAGAAGGAAATCTACAAGGGCCCTTGTCAAAACGCTTTGAGCAGTCTATTAGACTAGAGGGTACTAAAACAAATCAATCCAAACATGCTGCTGGAGTCGTGATTGCTCCAGAAAAACTAAGTAATATTTGTCCGATGGTATATGATACCAAAAATAAGAATTTGATAGCTGGTATGGAAATGCAAGACCTAGAGAACATTGGAGTGATTAAATTTGATATTCTAGGAGTAGCGGTATTAGATAAAATCATGAACATATCTTCAATGTTAAAACAAGGAGTATAAAATGCAATTTAAAGATCTAAGTATTAACGACATCTTCGTGAAACCGGGGCAAAATGCTCAATACACAAAGGTTCCTGAAGTAAGAGTTAGCTGTTGTAAAGTAAAATGTAACGCAAAACGAAAGCTAGATAATGCCGACGCTGTATTCCGACCCTTAGACGAGGTAACAAGACTTGAAAAAAAATAAAATATGTGTTTTTGACTTTGAAACAGATGGTAAAGATCCGTTCCAATGTAGCCCTGTTCAGCTTGCTGCTGTTATGGTGGATGCAGATAAATTGGAAGTTATCCCTAATTCTGAGTTTAATATAAATCTTAAACCTGAATTACTAGATAAGAATCCAGACCATCAATACGAAACCGACTTACTAGAGTTCCATGCTAAAGCACAAAATAGTACAGCTTCAGAAGTCTTAAACAGTTGGCAAAATTTCCCTCCACAAAAACAATCTTGGAGTCAATTTGTTAACTACTTAGATAAATATCACACTAGAAGCTCTCGTAAAAGTATGTTCTCTGCTCCAATAGCAGCAGGATATAATATACTGAGATTTGATATTCCTATAGTAGACAGAATGGCTTTAAAATATAAAAATGTAGGGAAAGATAAAACCAATAATATTTTTCATCCAAGAGACAAAATAGATTTAATGCATCTAATGTTTCTTTGGTTTGAGAACAATGAAGATTTAAAAAGTCTTTCGCTAGATACTATGCGTGAGTATTTAGGCATAAGTAAAGAAGGAGCACATGACGCTATGAAAGATGTCAATGACTGTGCTGCTATGTTGATTAGGTTTTTAAGGCTTCATAGGAATGAAGCCAAAAAGATTAAATTTAGAAATTCTTTTGCACAATGAAATACTTTGAATACAAAAGCTGTGGATGTAAATTTGCTCTAGACGAAAATGAAAACATCATTTTTGATCCACAAATTTCTTCTATAAACTTAAAATGTAATGCTACTTGGGATTTAATATCAAGTGGAAATACTAAAGGCTGTTTTCAGCTAGAGTCCAGACTTGGAAGAAGTATGTCTAAAAAACTCAAGCCAGATTCTATAGAGCAACTTTCAGCCTTAATTAGTATTATGCGACCGGGATGTTTGGAGGCTGTAAGAGATAGCAAGACAGTTAGTAATCATTACATAGACAAGAAAAACGGACTAGAGTCTATAGATTACTTTCACCCTGCTCTAGAACCTATTCTTAAAAATACTTTTGGAGAAATGGTTTATCAAGAACAGGCTATGCAGATTGCTAAAGAATTAGCTGGTTTTGACTTACAGGAAGCAGATATGCTGCGTAAAGCTATTGGTAAGAAAAAAGCAGGAGAGATGTCTAAGCTAAAAGACAAATTTATTAAAGGTTGTAAAAAATTAGATATTATTTCCGCTGAACAAGCAGAACAAATATTTTCTTGGATTGAAAAAAGCCAAAGATACAGCTTTAATAAAAGTCATGCTGTTAGCTATGCAATGAATGCTTACTTATCTGCATATAGCAAAGCACACTTCACCAGAACATTTTTTGCGTCATATCTTAAATTTGCTAAGGATAAAATAGATACACAACAAGAAATCAAAGAACTCATACAAAATGCTTCTCAAATGAACATCTTGGTTTCCACGCCAGATATTAGAAAGCTAAACCAATATTTTGTTTTAAAAAATAAAATTATATATTTTGGTTTGACAGATATTAAGGGTGTTGGTCAATCTGTTTTTAAGAAGCTAGAGACTTTAGTAAAAGATTATGATATAGATAAATTAAGTTGGATAGAATTACTTTTTAATATATTACTAAACTTGAATAGCACAGCAGTTAAAGGCTTGATATCTTCTGGGGCAATGGATCATTATGGCAAAACTAGAAACTGCATGTTATTTGAATATAGTATAATTTCAGATCTAACAAAAAAAGAAATAGAAAAATGTCAAAAATACATCTCTGAAGACTCGACCATAAAAGACATACTGCAAAAACTAATGTTAGATAAAATTAATATTAGAAGACAAGCAATTGTCAACAATCATATTAAAAGTATAGACAAACCACCATTTGACTTAAACGACTCAATAGAGTGGATTTCTGATAAAGAATATGAACTATTAGGATACTCCATATCCTGCTCCAGAATTGACATGTATGATGTTTCTAATACAAATTGTACTTGTGGGGATTTCTTAAAAAATGCTCAAAAAGAAGTAGTATTGGCTGGAGAAATAGAACAAGTAAATGTAGTCAAAACTAAATCAGGAAAAAACAAAGGTGCTGAAATGGCATTTTTAAGCCTGTCAGATAGTACAGGAGTTTTAGATTCTATTATTATATTTCCAGAGACATATAGAGTTTATCAAAATGTTTTATTTGATGGAAATATTGTTATTATTAAAGGAAATAGATCTAAAGATAAGGAAAGTTTAATAGTGGATAAAATTTTTATTCCACAGTCTTGACAAAGTTCAAGATTAGCCTATAATACGTAACAGCTTAATCTGTTTTTTTAACCCTTTTGATATGGAGTAATTGATATGAATACAGTTATTTTACGAGGCAATCTTACTAGAGATCCAGAACTTAGAAAGATTGATAGTGGAGATAGACAAATCTCTGTTATTAATTTTACTGTAGCTGTCTCTAGAGAATACACCAAAGCAAACGGTGTGAGAGATAAGATTGTTTCATATATTCCTTGTGAAGCATGGGATAGTGGTGCAGAACTTATCGCAGAGTCTTTCAGAAAAGGAGACCTAGTTTTTGTCGAGGGTTCGATGAGAAACGATAAGTGGGAAAAGGATGGAGTAAAGCATAGTACTATGAAAGTTAGAGTAAATAACTTTTCAAAGATTACTAAGCTAAAGAAGAGTACCACTAGTACAGAATCTAAGGAACAACAACCTGTAGCATTCTAATTATTTTTTATTAATAGCAAAAGGAGTCTCTAGTATATGAGAAAAAAAAGAATTTTAATGGTTGGTGAACACCATGTCGCCAAATCAGGGTTCGGCTTGTATACTAGAGAAATCCTACAAAGACTACATAATACTGGAAAGTATAAGATAGCAGAATTAAGTTGCTTCAATACTAATCTGCATAATAATCAAGTTCCATGGAAAGTTTATCCTAATGCAGTTGGTAATGACCATGAACATGCTAAACAATATAATGCTGATCCAGAAAATGTTTTTGGTAAATGGAGATTTGATCAAGTTGTTTTAGATTTTAGACCAGATATTGTATTTGATATTAGAGACTATTGGATGCTTGCTTGGCAAGATGCTTCTTTACTTAGGCCATATTTTCATTGGGTTATTGCTCCTACTGTAGACTCATTACCTCAACAATATCATTGGATGCAAACTTTTGCTAATGCAGACTTTGTTTCTGGTCATACAGATTGGGCTGTAAATTACATGGATGCATCTGGATATAATATAAATACATGTCCAAGCGTATCTGATTCTGTAGATACAGATGTATTTAGGCCAATCAATTTTTCTCACAAAACAAACAAAGCTTTACACATGCTACCTACTGATTCTTTTGTGGTAGGAGCAGTTATGAGGAATCAAAAACGCAAATTAATTCCTAATCTAATGGGTGCTATCAGAGATCTAAGATTGCTGTCGAAAAACAGTAATGTCTATCTATATCTACATACCAGCTACCCCGAAAAAAGTGGATGGGACATCCCTTCATTATTACAAGAGTATGAGGCATATAATTTTACTTTCTTTACATATTATTGCCCACACTGTAAAAAAGCATGGGCTTCATTATGGAAAGGACCTAAAACAAAATGTCCTTTCTGCCATAAAAGCGGCGCAAGTTTTCCTAATGTGGTACACGGCTTAACAGATAATGAATTAAAAAATATCTATAATTTTTTTGATGTCTATGTTCAATATGCAATATGTGAAGGATTAGGTATCCCTCAGCTTGAAGCTGCTTCTTGTGGTGTTCCTGTTTTCTCAGTAGACTACAGTGCTATGAGTGAAGTAACTACTAAATTAAAAACAAATAAAATACCGTATGCTTTATTTAAAGAATTAGAAACTGGAGCATTTAGAGCAGTTCCTAACGATAAAGATTTAGTTAAACAATTGTTTCAGTACCTAGAACTTTCTAAAGAAGAACAGAAAGAAAAACAAGTAAATATTAGAAAAGCAATTATAGACAATTATAGTTGGGATAAGACAGCAAAAACATATGAAAAGCTATTTGACAGTATAGAACCTAAAAATAATTGGGATACGCCTATGATGTTTGACTCTAACAACCCTACAATACCTAAAGACATAACAAGCAATAGGGAATGGATCACATATGCTCTTAAAAACATTATCATGAGTCCACACCTATTAAAAACTACTATGATACAATCAATGATTCAACACCTAGACCAAGGATTTGTAGCTGCTGGAGGAAACATAGTAAATTACAACAGGGATATGGCTAAAAAAGTTTTGGAGTCTATACTAAATCATAAAGCATTATTGGAAAATTTAAGATCAGGAAAAGCTAAAGACGAATCACCCTTCCTGAAAGGATAAGAATGTCTTCTGCTAAAAATATATTATATATCGGGCCTTATAGAGAAGAATCTAACAGAGGCTTTTATGCATATATGAATATTAAAGCCTTACAAAAAGCAGGGCATAATATTAAAACTATCCCAAGATTTTGTGAAAAATACTTAAATAATAAAATATTTAATGATATCGCAGATTTAGAAAAAAATAATTTTGATAGGTACGACATTTGTATACAACATTGTGGTAATAGTGAGTTTGTTTACCACTCTGATTTTGAAAGAAATATAGGCATATGTGATATCTCTGGTTTTGATCCAGACCCTATTATTAATAATAATCTATTCTTGTTAGATCAAATAGTGGTCAACTGCAAAGTTAAATTAAAAGTTTTACAGAACATTGTATCCTCTAAACTGTATGATAAATTTGTTTATTCTCCACAACTTTTAGACTGTGCTAATATTGAAGAATATAAAACCCCAGAAACTTTTGAGTGGATGGAAAAAGATAGATTTTATTTTTATACAGAATTAAATTTTACTGAGCAATACGATTGGGAAAAATTAATTTATACTTATGTAACTACTTTTACCAATAGTAATACTGGACTTATATTAAAAACCAATAACTTGTCAAAAGAAAAATCACAACTTGTTCTTGAGGATATACGCAATATTCTTACTGACAGCAGATTAAAAGCTAACGATAATAATATGCCTATTCTTATTAATAATGTTTTGGATAAGTCAGATTTAGCAAAAATATATAGTAATGTACATTGTTGTGTAGACGTTAATAAAACAAATGAAGCATCATACTCAGTATTAAATTTAGCAGCCATGAATAAACACATCATATCAAATGATAGGCTTACAACTTCATCATATTTAACAAATTGTTTACATGTTAATTCTATGATTTGTAATTCACAAGCAGCTTATTATAATGACATAACAGATAACAATATATATAATTATTATTATACTATGGACAATAATGATTTAAGACAAAGTATGATTACTGCTTACTATTCCAGACATAAACAAATAGATGATTTACATGATGATATATCACAATACGATATCTCTAACATTAATAATTTATTATAATGACTATTAAAAATTGTATTTTAAAAACACTAAATAAAGATAATATGCATGTTGTTATTTCTAGCACAGATAACAAACATATATATAGATTTTTTACTAAAGTCTTAGGTAAAAAAAATGTACATGGTATGGACGATGCTATTTTTAGTCATATAGGTATTCATAGTGTAATATGTTTAAACAAAACAGAAATGCTAGAGAAGTGTTTATATCTCGCACACCATTTGCATGTTCCTTTAATTATATTGGATTGTACAGCAAAACCAAAATTTGTATCTTTAAATAAAATATCTCCACCTAAAATTACATACAGACAGATAGCATTAAATGCTAATGTTGCTGAATCATGGGGCATAGATAATTATCATGATGCAATAGGAATGGATATTACTGACAAGAAAGACATTGACAAGTGGAAAGCACTGTTTAAAGAATTGTCTGAAGAAGTTTTTAAACTAGATACAAAACAGGATGATAATGGCTAAAGATATAGCATTAATAATTAATGAAGATACTCAATACCCTGATAGTTACAGTGAACACGAACTATCTGATATTGAACAAATAGACAATAACTCTTGTGATAATATTTTTATAGGAGATCTGCTAGACTATATTCCTCCCAAAGATTTTGAGGATACTTTAAATAGTATTGTAGATAAAACTAAAACAGATGGATTAATTCATATACAGGCACCAGATATATTTCAAGTATGTTGGTTTGGTGCTAGGATGAATTTAAGTATGGATAAACTTAGATATATTTTATATGAAAATCAACGAGGTTTTTGCCACACTTTTGATGAAATGATAAGTCTAGTGAATAAGATAAAAAATACTAAAATAGACATGGCATCATACACAAACGGATATGAATATAGTATATCTATAAAAAAACATGAAGAAACCGATTAGCTTTATTATAACATGCCCATATTATGATAGTGGAATAAAATCACTAGGGTCAAAATGTCTATTTACCAATAAGCGTAAAAACATAATAGAAAAACAATGTTATTCTATAGCTAAATTTTGCGTAAACACACCGTATGAAATCATTCTAGTAAATAGTATTGAAAACTATAAAACACATAAATTTATACAGAAAAAGCTACCTCATGTTAAGTACTTGTATTTAGATTATAATAATATTAATTATGGAGGATCATTTCTTAAAGGTTTAGCACTTGCCAAATACCCAGATGTAGTTAATATAGAGTGTGGGTTAGTTCTGTCTTCTCAATGTTTGAAAGACCTAGATACGTCAACTACAGACATAACAATAGGCTGTATTACTCACAAGCACAAACAAAATGAAGATATTGATTTAGGTTGTGTTATAGATAATGGTAATGTATTGAATTTATTTTTTGGCTTACAACACAAATATATAGGATTAGTTTATATCAATCAGCACACTAAAGATTTTATTATGAATAACTTTGAATTTGAAAATAATAAAAATAAGTTCTTATTTGAAATTTTGAACTATTGCATTTCTAAAGGAAGCACTTGCAAACCTAGTACTTTAAAAAACAAAGACACTCATTTAGTATTTAACAAAAAATCACTACAACAATATATAGGATAAAAATATGGCTGTTATAAAAATTAAATATATCGACAATCATTTGGGAGTAGCCTGTTCAGTTTTTGATAATAAAACATACGAATCTCCTTGTGTAAAAGAATTGATTAAATTATCTGTAGATGATAAATTTAAAACAAAATATAATTATGCTATATATACTGATGATTTTCAAGTTCCTGTAAATTTATTTATTCCTAATTTTCATTTAAATTATCTTAATACAGAGAAAAAAGATATCGTAATCTTGGACGAAAAACTTTTAGAAATACCAGCAGTATATGACCATCATAATTATTATACATATGATAATGAAAAACTTTTAGAAAAGCTAGAAGATAAATATCATAAGCTAACTTTTACAAACATTAAATCTCTAGAGGAGATCAAAAATGTATCAACAGATGAATGATACTGATAAAATTAAACTTATAAAAAAGTTATACGTAGAAGAAAAACAATCCTTTGGAGAAATAGCCAAAGCACATGGAACTTATGCAAATAAGGTGAGAAGAGATGCTATGAAGTTTAAATTACCCATACGAAATAAAAGCGAAGCACAAAAAAATGTTTTGCAATCTGGCAAATCTAAACACCCAACTAAAGGAAAGAAAAGGTCGGATTCTGAAAAAGATAAAATTTCTTTAAGTATGCATTCATCTTGGAATAATCTATCAGACAAAGAAAGAAAAAAGAGAAAACAAGATAGTAAAAAAAGATGGAACGATATGGACGATAAAACAAAAGAAAATATGCAACATGCGGCACATGTAGCTATTAGAAGATCTAGTGTTGAAGGATCTAAACTAGAAAAATTTCTTCTTGCTAAATTATTAGAAAATAACTATAAAACACAATTCCATAAAGAACAAATTCTAGCGAATACAAAATTACAGATTGACATATTCTTACCACAGCATAATATAGCAATAGAAGTAGACGGACCTTCTCATTTTGAACCTGTATGGGGAAGTAATGCTCTAAACAGAAATCAAAAATATGATCAGAAAAAAACAGGACTTATACTTGGTAAAGGTATGAAGCTTATTAGAATTAAACAAACAGGAGATTATTCTAAAGCTAAAGCAATTATTTTGAGCAACAAACTTATGAAATTACTAGAAAGTATTTCGGATAGTAAAGAACAATTATTTTACATAGAGGACAACAATGACTAAAAAGCCAAAAATTCATGATATTGAGTGGACAGACTATGTACTAGGACTTCTGTCAGACGACGAGAAAATTATGGGTAATCCTACCACAGATGGATTGCGTAGGATTTTTGAGATAGCTATGAACTGTACTTTAACAGGATCTTCTTCGGAAGTCACTCAATCTCCAGACCCAAATAATGGCAATAGGGCCACTGTGGTCCATTCTCTGACGTATGTTTTAAATGATTCTAAACTAGACAATGCCATTAAAACCAGAACAGTAAATGGGGCTGCTGATGTGTATTGGGGAAATTGTGACAAAATTTTCCGTAATCATCCTGTGGCTGTTGCAGAAACAAGGGCTGAAGGTAGGGCTTTAAGAAGAGGATTACGGTTAAGGAAAGTGGTAGCCGCTGAAGAACTAGCGGAAGAAGTAGAAGATATTGATGGAACAACGGTAGGCAAAGTTACTAATAATCAGTTAAATTTTATGGATGTTCTTTGTAAAAGGCTGAATATTAATCCTGTAAAATGTTTAGAAAATATGGATTTATCTATAGATATTGACGAGCTAGATCATACTAGTGGTGTATCTATTATTAGAAAGTTATCTAGTTATCAACAGGATACTAGTGCTATACCCGAAACTATTCTAGGATACGAAGAGGACTGGAAATGAGAGCGTCATATAAAGTTAGTGATAAATTACAATTTGAAGTTGAAGGCGAAGGCCAAAAAGAAATATTTAAAGAGCTTGCCTCTATACAAGAAATTTTTGGAGAAACGAAATGTGGAATGTGTGGATCTGAAAATATTAAATTTGTAGTAAGAGTTGTAGAAGACAATGAATATTATGAATTGCGATGTATGGACTGTGGAGCCACGCTTGCTTTTGGTCAACACAAGAAGGGTGGTACTCTGTTCCCTAAGCGTAAAGATGATAAGGGAGAATATATGCCAAATAGGGGATGGTATAAATGGCAGGGCAAGTAAACCAAGGTGAAATAGGCACTACGTTTGATGTCGATTCCGGTAAAGGTCACGAATTTACTGTACATTTTCCTAAACCTAAAAAACCTAGTTTCTTTAGTATTTTAAACCTTTTTAGAATATTTAGTCAAAAAGGATTAGGTACAGGAATAAGCTCATCTCCAGAAGGTGAAGGTATTGGTATTCTAGGCAGTGACTCAACAACAGTAGAAGATCTTAGAAGCGATTTTGGTTGTTGTTGTAATCCTTGTCTAGAGATTTTTTCTGACTTGTATTGTGATTTTAGTGCTGCCCACTCCTGTAATGCGGCACATTTTGATCTGTATGTGTTAGATTTTAGTACAACAAGAGATGGGCTTGGATTGCCCGAGGATGTCCCAGAGGGGGAATTACCACCTCCCCTATATTGGATATGGTGTGGGCCTGTAAATGTCAACAGCCGCAAGGATATACAAGAATTCGACCGGGGCAGCAACTCTATGATAAGGAATTATGATTTTTTAAAAATAGATGCTGAGACTTTGGCAGTAGCAAATCAAGGTAAAACAGAAGAAGAATGCTGTCAGATGAGATTTTTACTCTGGCCTGCTCCATGGCCTAGTCGAGTGTTTTTAACTAATGAATATATGCTAGTAACTGATAATGACTGGAACTGGTCAACGATTAGGCGCTGGAAGCAACAGGACCCTGGCTATGATCCAAATTATTATGTCAAAGCTTTAACCAACACACAACTAGACCCTAGAGAGGGCGTTGGTGATACTCATCGAGATATAACCAAGGTAACTATACAAACTCCGAAAATAGATCTAGACAATCCAGTAACAACATGTGAATTTATTGGAGCCGATAAAAACTATCATCAAGCGCCAAAAAAAGGGGAGATTCATAAGGGTTGTTGCGTATTGCAATCGGGTCCGTTTTCAGCGGCGGAACAAACAGAGGTAGACTTTTGTACAACATGTGATCACCCAGATCTACTCAATTAGTAATAGCACCAGAAGACGACAAACCAGGTTCGGGGTTTTGATATTGATTATGACTTCCCTGATGCTATAGAATGACCTGATGAAGATTGTATAAATGACGACGACTATAAATATTAAACCTTATAACCCTATATGGGTATAAGTTTAAACTCGCTTCGCAATGATTTTGCTGATCTTGAGCTAGACGTCCGTCCGAACACAACGTCCAGATCCAGTAGGACTTCTTATATACCCAGGAGGACAAGGCAACGGCGTAGTTGGGCCACTACCATCATCATCAGGATATGTTCCACTACAATTCACAATAGGAAATGCCTTCATACAAGGTTGCCCCATTTCGTTTGTTTTACTAAAGCCTAGTACCATATCTTCTCCCATGCTTTGTGCGGGTAGATCGGGGTACTTAAATATTTCTTCAAGATCATGTAGTACAGGATTAGCAAATTCATCAAGTCCTTGTACAGTATATTTCTTAGGCATAGTCCATAAACCTAATTGAGTACACTCATCTGCAACAGGCACGGTGTCACCACAACCATCAAACTCTTTTTTCTTATAAGTATCAATATAACCTAAAGGCAGATATTTGCCTTCACCACTATGTACAGCAGTAATTCTAGTACCTATATTACAAGGTCTACTAACTACATCATATACAGTAATTGTACCATAACTCCCACCACCACCACCAGCTAATTGTCCACAACCTAATGGACTTTGAGAAGAAGGAACATCTTCTCCATAACCACCAATAAGAATAGCTTTAGCTGAACCCCCTGCTGATAATGGCTGAATTAATTGAGCTGCTACGATTTTTTCTCCGGCAGGTATTGTCCATACACCTCTTTTGTCATCCCATCTCAAATCAATAGGGCCAGTAGGCCAACTTTTAGGATTACTCATCCATCCTGTAGTAAAACTATCACTACCATTACCAGGCACAGGTTTACCATCAAGATCATAACCCCATGAAGTTAACATTAAAGGGCCTCTTAAAGCACCAGCCCTTACATTATTGAAATTCTGTTTTGCATTATCTAAATCCAATACCTGACTAATAGATCCATATGTACAATAGTCTGTTTGAAATCCAAAACTAGATCCTCTTCCACTAAAATGTGAATTAATATTTGCTCTAGTACTAAAAGGATTTAATCTAAAATTATCAATAGCTAGATTTTTTTTAGGTGTCATCCCACCCTCAAATGGAGGCATACTTAGAGGACTTGAATTATTTCCAGGCTCATCAGGCAAATTTTTAGGACTCATATAACCCATTGCAAAAGTAGCTGCTGTAGATACAGGAGCAAAAAACATATCCAAACCTACAGCTGCATACTTAGCATAATTATTTTGATCCTGAAATATAGAAGAATCATAAGCCTTAGTTAAGCCAACTTCTGTTTTACAATCAAAAAGCTGTCCCTGAAAAGGATCAGGGTAAGAAAGAGTCATTATTTGTGATTGGCTATGAGCGTTAGCCCCTGCATTATTTTCTATTTGTTGTCTAAATAATCTTTCTCTAATTTGCCCAGCAACTCTCATAGCACTATTATGATTTCTAATTATTTCATGATAGTTTTCTTTTAGTATATTATAATTATCTCGTCTATCTGCTATGTTCTTTTTAATAAAAGTATTAAAATTTTCAGCAGCATTACCAAATTTAGGTTTATAGGTTTCATAGTTATATGTAGTTGTACTACCAGACTTATCAAATTTAACTACGACACTAGCTAGTAATGCTTCGCCTACATTTTTTTCTCCTAAACTTTCTGCTGGGGATTCTGCAATGGTTACGTGACCAGATTCGTATCTAGTTCTCCAAGGAATCCCATGTGATGCATAATTTTGTCCAGCATAATCCATATTGCTATAGCTTCCATATTGCCAAGGATTCAGGTCTTCTCTTACTTGTATATCTACTCCACCTCCATTTCTAGCTCCATAAGCCCCACCTCTCCACGGCCCATAAACCAACTGATTATTTTTCATAGGAATAGCAATTTTAGTAAAACGACCAGCCGCTACATTCTCTTTAAATATATTAGCATAACTAGTATCTAGTGTGCCTCCACTATTACTAAATCCAAATAAACCTCGACCTAAACACAGGCTAATAGCTCTTAAACCAAAACTATTAATACCACCACTTAAAACAGGTCTATGACTAATAATACTAGGCATTTTAATTAGAATCCCCAACTCTCCACCAATATTATAAACTCGTCCATCTACCTGTGCTTTTGTATACAAAGTACCATTTTCAACAATATATTCTGCATTCATTAAGGTAGGATCAAAAGTAGTATTATATAAACCTTTACCTAATGTGTCTCCCATAGGAATACCTACAAAACAAGTCAGTTTTCCTGCATTGTCAAAAAAAGGAGCTAATGTAGTATTCCCTATAACTTGACGTTCATTATCTGGCCAACCAGAATCTATAGGAGTATCCATAAGAGTAGCTGCACCGCCTTCTCCTAAAAATATACCTGTATTGCCAACATATCCTGTAGGATCTTGAAAGCAAGTTGTACCACCATTAAGAACCACTAAATAATATTGACCATAATATGTTTCATATAAATTTTTAAAGTAACTATAACACACTTCTTCATATATCATAGCTCCTGGAGTTTTAATTCCTAAACTTTTTACTGCTTCTACAGCAGACCTAGCGACATAATGAGCGCTTCCTTGATTTCTTAGGAAACTTACTGCTCTAGCTACAGGAAGTTGACAAGCATTCAAACAACTTCTAGATAGACTATTAGGATTCTCTATACCCCATAGTTTCCAAGTGTCTAAATTTCCACAAGCAATAAATTCTCTTTCCTGAACGAAACGTGTGCCTCCGACACCAGACATCCCATTTTGAATTAAGGCTTGGCTAAGCTTACTAGTATCAAACCTCATATTAAAATCACTAGTATAAGAATATAGTGGTCGTTGATTATAAATTTGACCTACTAAAGCACCTTTAGCATTACCTCCTATGTAAGCTTCTTTAATATAATTAATATGATGACCAGTAATAAATCTAGCAGTTTTAACACCTTTAAATTCTGCTCCTATACTACTACTAATGCATTTATCGCTATTTTTAGCGGTATCAACTATATTTTGAACACTACCAAAAGTAGTTTCTACTCTTTTGTCTATTAATTTAAACTTAATCCATTGTCCTTCTATTGTGCAGTGGAAATCAAAACCAGCTTCGTCGCACACTGAATTAGCCAAGTCTAATACACTCATTTTATATGCACTAGTACTAGCATAAGGAATA
>WLWE01000019.1_pt1 | contig 146082 bp, 172 predicted proteins | sample 6718301 | NCBI WGS metagenome assembly WLWE01 (sample SAMN12718691, study PRJNA515312) | sponge metagenome | isolation source: marine sponge | host: Mycale hentscheli | place: New Zealand: South Island, Marlborough, Capsize Point | collected 2003-05-01
TATATTTGTTTCCGCAATAGTACTTCTAACACTCAAATTAGATATCTCTGAAATATTACTATTTATTATTGTAGAATTAAAATTACATGTTCCAACTTGATACAATTTAGAATTTCTAATATTTCTAAATGTAGCTGAAGCAAGATATACACAAGAAAGTTTTATTCCATCTGAACTGTCTATATTATTTGTAAAAACCACATTTAAAGTTGGTTCTGAATATTCTGGTACTGATGGATTAGATAAAGATTTAATAATAATATCTCTATATTGAGTAGTTAAATCATCCGGAATAAAAGGGAACATATCTATATCTTGGTAATCTTGAGAGTCAACTACAATTTGACGACCATTTATATCTAAATTTTGTGGGTATAAATAAGAATTTGAAGAAGATATATTTAACCAATTTCTAGACCCAAAACTAGGGATTTCTGACGTACTAGGTGTTATAACAGTCCATATATTATTAGAATGTATAACTACATCTTTTTCATTATAAGTTCCTGCTATCCAATCTGGTGCAGTAGACCTAAACCGTCTCATTTTAACCCCCCTAAAATCTACATCAATGTCTATACCTGCACTAGGTACTTTTCTACCTATAATTAAACCTTTTGTTTTTTGAGGTAAAACAATATTAACTGTAACTCTTAAAAAAAGTGTAGGAAAATTTAAATCTATAGCTTCTGGAGGTAAATTAAAAGTCTGAGTTCCTTGATCAAAAGTAAAATCTCCATTTGTTAAAGTACCTGTCCAACTCGCTCCTCCTTCATCACTTTCTGCAGTAATTACAGTAATTTCATCCTCTTCACTAAGTATAGGAATTAAAGATCCTCCCACACTAAATGTATCCGTATCTATAATATTAAAAGTAAAATCACCGTTATCTACTCCTACATTACTAAATCCATCTAACACATTTAAATATTGATTAAACACCGCCTCAAAAATTAATTCTTCCCCTGCATAATCTTTACTAATAGCTCTTGACGATACTTCATTATTTGAAATAGCCTGAACAAATATTTGTTCCTCTGGTGCTTCATATAAATCTGCTTTATTAGAGCCTGCCACATACTGAACAGTCTTATAGTTATTTAGTAGGTACCATTTTAAAGGTATTAATTGATCATTATTAATTCTAGATTCCAGATCATCAACAGTAATTTCTTCAAAAACTAAATTAGATAAATCTATAGAATCATTAAATGCTGACCCTAAGCCTTGAAATATTAAATCATTACCAGATAGAGAAACACCTGAAATATAAGAATTTTCAAAATTCAAAAAATCTTCTCCTAAATCACAGACAAATTTAAAAAGTCTAATGAAATTAGCAGAGTTCATAACTAGCCCTTTACATTTAAGAGCGTCTATATCTGGTAATGATAAAATCGACATATCTTTTTACTAATTTAAAATTATTAATTTTATGTTGTAGTTACATGGTAAGACACTGTAGTACCATCTATAATAACTATAGAAACTCTTTCTCCTTCTTGGAATGTAAAAGTAGGTCCTACTTGTACTGGAGTAATTACTGTTACACCTATTGCAACAACCCTTACTTGTCCTGTACCATTATTTACAAGAATAATTTCATCCCCCGGTGTAAATCCTCCTACTCCTGCTCCATTTAATTGTAAAATACCACTTACTGCATCTTGTTGATTAGTTACTAACCATTTATTTCTATGATCAGTAGCATTTATAGTTGAATTAAAAGTAGCTCCTAAAGTAGCTGTATCTACTGTTCGTGGATCAAATGTTGGTACTACTGCATTACCTGCTGCATCTGGTGCGTTACCGTTTATAGTATTTATTAAAATACCATTAGAATCTGGTAACTCTAATAACCTTTGATTAGTTATATTATTTGTTCTTAAAAATGCTCTATTTGTAGTACTAAGATTTTGAGTATTAATACCAAAACCATTACCGTCCATAATCATTAACTTCGTACTATTAACTCCTATGACATTAAATACTCCATTTGAGCTTAATGTAAAAAATCCATCCGCAGGAAAATCATTCCAATCTATAAACGCAGTATCAGTGGTTCCAAAAGTTATTCTACCATTATTACTACCATTATCAATTGTAATGTTGTTAGTAGTAGTTGCACCTTGATCCGTAACTTGTTGTAAATTAGGTGTTGAACCTCCTAATGGAATTTCAATTATATTACCATCAGCATCTACTGCTAAAGCAAATGTAGCTGTACCAGAAAAAGTTCCACTACCATAAGCAGGTGCCCCTAGTTGATCATTAAATCTTGCAAAGAAAGCATTTTTCTGAACTACTGGTTGCCACCTTCCAGCCGGTGTTGTTGTAGTTCCCGTACCTACAACAAATGCATACCTGTCTGCTGCATTATCTGCTCCAGCCCAAGGATTATTAGCTTTACCTACTGCGACCTCTCCATCACCATTAACTATAAGAGCAAGTCCTAAAGCTCCTCCTCCAAATCTACTATTTACAGTATTATTATGTCCTATAGCAAATAAGAAACTATTTACATCCCCCGGATTAATTGTATTATATGTACCTAAAACAGAATCACCATAACCAAACCCTACTGAATTATAACCTCCAATTATTGAAGAATACGCAAAAGCATTAGTTCTATTGATACTACCTAAAGTTACATTTTCAAAATCTCCCTCATCTTTATTATTAATACCCCAAAGTAAAGATCCTGATGATTGTGCACCATAAGGTGCCGGATGTGTATCTGGAAATCCTATAAATCCCGGATCGTATATAGTTAAATCCATTGAATTCGCACCAATAACATATCTATCTGTTGTTGTAGAACCTACAATTCTCCACCCTCCTTGGAAAGCTTCTAATCCCGTAGAAGCATCCCCTGCTAATCCAGATAAATCTACAGATCCATTAAAAGCAGATCCTTCACCTGTAAAAACTAAGTTATCTCCTTGTAAAGTAACTCCACTTATATAAGAGTCCTCTATATTAACAACATCCTCTCCTAAATCACAAACAAACTTAAAAAGTCTGATAAAATTTGCAGAATTTAAAACTAATCCTTTGCATCTTAATGCCTCGATATCTGGTAATGATAAAAACGCCATACTATATATATTTATTTAATTATTAATTATTTTAATTATGCTACTCTCCAATCAGTTCCATCAAAAAATACTGGGACTACATTAGCCCCACCTCCTGAGGCTATATCACCTATTCCATCAGTTATAGTATTAATATGATCTGTTACATAAGCTCTATCTCCCATAGTTCCTGTAGGTAGAGTGGCTACAGTATAACCACCACTTCTATACACTCCTGCAGTTACAACCTCTTCCGTATCAGTATTTCCTAACATTACTTGATTAGATGCTGTAACTTCTGCTCCTGCTCCTATACCTGTTACATTATCAAATATAGGTTGAGTTAAAGCTGCACCCAATGTATGTCCTGTTCCAGTCCCTTGAACTGTAAGATTACCAGCTGGACCTCCCTCAGTAGTAACAGTAAATAACAACGTATTAGCATCTACAACTGTAAACCAGTACCATCCAGAAGATAAAGGGAAGTCCCCAAAACCAAAATTATACTCTGGGGGAGCAGGTACTATTGTCCAAAATAAGTTAACATTTTCCCCTGCAGTACCGAAACCATGCCCTGAAGCTGTTATAGTATTTGGAACTAAATTTATATCCGTATTATCAAATGTTACTCTACTACCTATATCTTCCGTAGGAACGAATGGAGCAGAATTACTTCCAGCACCTATAAAAGTACCATTAGTATGAACATTATTTCCCGAACTACGTGCTCCTATAGATGTTAAATTATTTTCTGTATTATTTAAACCTGTTTCATACCCTAGAGCTACTAAATCTTCTCCTGAGTTAAATTTACCTGCTCTAACACCTATTGCTATAGTATCTATAGCTGCGTTATCTTCACCTGCTTCAAATCCTATACCGATAGCTGAATTACCTGTATTATTTTCAAGAGCACTAACTCCTATACCTATAGTATTATTTCCTGAGTTACTACCTAATGCATCTGGTCCAATTCCTATCCCCCCTGCTGTATCATCTCCTCCAGCTCTATAACCTATAAAAATTCCTCCTGCTGTAGAATTTTCACCAGCTTCATAACCTAAAGCTACAGCTCCTACTACATTAGTAGCACTTCCTAAAGCTCTTAATCCTATTGCTACATTTTCTCTACCTGTTATATTACTACCAGCAGATTGCCCTATTGTAACATTATCTCTTCCTGTACAATTTGTTCCAGAGAAAGCCCCTATATGTATAGATTGATTTCCTGTTGCATTTTGTCCTGCAGTAGCATCTCCTATAGCTAAACCAAATGAAGCAAAAGTCCTTAAATATAAACCATTATATGTTAATGCAGATATTGAATTAGCTCCTAAATCAACATCTGAAGTTGCACCTATATAAGGTACAAATCCACTTCCAACTAAAGAAGATAAATCTACAGATCCATTAAAAGCAGATCCTTCACCTGTAAAAACTAAGTTACTACCTTGAAGTATTACTCCATTTATATAGGAGTCTTCTAAATTAATAAAATCCTCTCCTAAATCACAAACAAACTTAAACAATCTAATAAAATTTGCTGAGTTCATTACTAATCCTTTGCACTTTAATGCATCAATGTCTGGTATTGATAAAATTGCCATTTATTTGTATTTTAAAATTAAACAGTTTAGTTGTTCTTCGTAATCTGGGTATAGTTCTCTGATAGTACAATTTAAACTTCTCATTAAACTTTGTATATCACATAGTAACATAAAATCTGCTACACAATACCCATCTCCTAATAAAAATTTTTTCTTCCTTAAATGAGCATCAGCCATCTTGATAAAGATAGATTCTATATCTAAAAGAAAATCATCTTTTGTCTTATGAATTAAACTCTGTGTACTCATCCTCAATAAAAGTTTTTACTATATTTAATTCGTCCTCTTCAGGACAACTCTTTTTTATATTTCCTATCCAATTCGATAAAAGAGAATTGGTTTCAAGCATCATCTGCTTATTATAATCTGCTTTAAACATCTCTAATACTTTGGAATTAAGATCCACCAAAATATTGTAGGTGTCAGTTGAGCAGGGCTGCCTAGTGGCAGTAACGGTAGATACCTTGGATGAAAACCCGGTTGTATCTACAAGACTTTCCGTTACGGATGTTAGGCATCCGCACATGGCTTACAGTCTTTTAATTTTTGCATAGCGTCACAAGCTCTGTTGTATAAATCAAAAGCTTTTTGACTATTATTAAATGTTATGTTTGATTTGGCACCTTTTAGATATAAATCAACTTCTTGTTTTAATTCTAAAAAACTCTTCGAAACATCCTTACATTCTAACCCTTGTGTAACAAATAACTGTTTTAACTCTAATTCTAATAAAGATGTCTTTAAGAATTTTCTAGTTTTATTAAATGAATCTGGAGACCCTTTAACAGTTATAGTGTAAACACCATCAGGTAGATCTACATAGTCATTTTCTTCACAATCTTCAAAACAAGATATACCTAAAATTACACTTGTAAATATGTTTCTTCTGTTCTTACCAAAAGTTATTACTCTGGGTTCTGACTCCCCCGGTAAAGTTATTTCAATGATTGAAGGATTATCTTCAATATGCTTCCATAAAGAACTATCATCAACAATAAGAACTTTAGGATTCTCATTATCAAATACTTGAAAGTCAATTATTATTTTTCCTGTTATACTCATTAAAATTCTAATAAAAGTTTAATTCCTGCTTGGCCTGATGTATTAACAGTAGCTAATACATTTACTTTTTTGTATCTGATTCCTCCTGCTAACTCTAAGTTATAGGACATATCAGTAAGATCTTTATTTATACCTCCCCCGGCTAAGAAGCCGAAATTGTCTGGTCTTTTTTGTTCTAGTGGTAAAGCCTTAACTTCTAAGCTATTAATTTTAATAAACTCTTCAGTTTCTAGATCTGCTTCAAATATTCCCGGTTCTACTTCATTAATAACTAAATTTAATGGAAGTTCAGAAAATGAGAACTTACCTTTTGAATCTTTGAAAGTAGAGTCTAATTTTATATTTGCGTCATACCTAGCAAACCACTTTTCTTTATTAGGGTAAAAATCAGATATAGTTAAAGAATCTGTAGTTAATGCTATTGAATCTATTGGCTTATCTACTTCTTTAAATTCTAATTTAGTTTTCCAAAGTATTAAAGGATTATCTGCTTTTATTTTTAAATCAGCAATTTCCTTTTTTAATTCTTGTTTAGTTAAAGTGTCCTCTACTAACTTTTTGTAGTGTCCATCTGATACTTCTCTAATAGAATCCTTAGCTAATCTTTCCCTTTTGTACTCTCCTTTATATTTATCTATCTGCTTATTCTTAAAATGAATAATTCCAGCAGAAGTAAATATGATACATAAAATAGCTATAATAGCATACTTTAATGTTTTGTTTTGGTTTTTCTCTGTTGTCATGATTTCTATTTTAATCGACTTGGAAAATAGCTTTACTTCGGTTTAACCAACCTTTTAAAAACTTTTTACCCCAAGACTTTGTTCTTCCTAAGTAATAGTAAAATGCATTTCTTCTCTCATATAAACATTCCTCTGAAACTAAATGCATCTTAGATCTAGTAAATCTTCCAATTATACCGTCATCTTTAAGCCCTACACATCTTTGTAGATACCTCACAGCTCGTTTTGTGCCCATATTATATGCCATGTCGAAATACATTAATTGAGCATCTAAGGGTACTCTAAATGCCTCAATAGGTATATAATATTTACCAAAGGCAACTAATACTGCTTCTTCATAAGTTGTATCAAAAAAATCTTCTAAAGAATCAAATAAAAATTTATTCTTATTATAAGCTATTCCATACTTGGTCCAACCCCCAGAATCTCCTGATACTTTATGTAACTTACTACCACCTTCCCATTTTAAGGTATGTTGGAACATCTCCTTAAAATTCTGAAATGCTTCAGGATATTTATTTTTTAACTCTAAATATTTTTTTAGGTTTCTCATGCTTGATTTATTGGTCTCCTATGCTGCCATCTTCTAAATTTGGTTCTTCCTCAATTTTACTTTCACCACTTGGACTTCCTCCCGGGCTAGATAGAAACTCACTTAAATTACCATCAGCTTCAAAATTGTATACTTTCTGCATCAACCATTTTGGTGGATACTCTCCATTGGTAAGTATAAATATACTTTTCAATGCTTTAGACGCTGGATAAAATAAAGTAGCTACTTGAATTAATACTTTAAAACCATTAGTAACATAATTGTCACCTGCAGTTGCTATTAACATTTCCAGTAATGCATAACTCACTATAACTGAGAATATCATTAAACCGGTTTTCTTAAAGAATGTTTCCCATCTAAAGGTTTTATTCTTACTATGTCGCCTCATACCTACAGCTGCATTCAAAATAATAGTGGCAGCCACGAAAGTGGCAAACTGTTTATTATCTTCAAACCAAGCTCCTGCCAAGTCTGAAAGAAAAACAATCGGGGCACTGGCCATAATCATTTTAAACCATACATCTATTTTACTCCAGATGCTAACTCTATCTTCTGCTAAATAAATAAACTTGTAAAAAATACCTGCAAAAAATGTTTTCATAAATTATTTCTTTTTTAAATCTCCGTAAATTTTTTCATTTAATTCTATTTTTCCTTCATGGAATTTTATTGATCTGATAGCATGGCTAGGCTCGAAAAACTTGTCTAGTTGCTTGCTAAACCATATGCCTGTTTTGTTCAGATTATTAGAACGTTCAAGATCACCAGTACTAGAAGAAATAGTAATACCACTTTCTCTAAAGTGAGTGTCCTCCTTAGAAGTTATAACATCTTCTAAAAACTCTCCTGCTACTACATTTCCTAATTTATCAATAGCTACTGCTGATCTGCCGGCTAACCATGCTATGACCAATAATATTTCTTTTATAAAATTACCAAATACTTTGAAAAATTTTATACCTCTTGTTTCATAAATACTTTTACCTATGTCCCATATAAATCCTATTGGTAAAAGAATAATCCCTAAAAATATTGCACTAAATAATTGTGCAAAAGGTGTTGAGAAATTATTTATAAAAGATCCGGGTTTAGAAAACTTAACTCCTAAAATGGAAACAACAAGTAAAACTAAACTCAGTAGTAAAAAATTCATTAATCTAATCTGGTATAATATTCAATGTTAATTGAATTGGTTATAAATTGTATTATTTCGTCTGTTAGCAAGGTTGTCCTTGTGTAACTATTTAATGCGTTTACTAAAGGTGCATTTTCCCTATCATCTCTGTAAGCACTTATTTGATCGTTCAATTGCTCAATCATTGTCAAAGCTTCTGTAGCTGCAGCATGGATAGTCGATGGTGCATCCTCTGGTGCTAGTTGGCCTCCTATAACTTGGTCAGTGTAAAACTGTGCTATAAAATCCCCTGTAGTACCTTTAACTGAATCAATTACAGCTCTCCTAGATTTAGTATCTAATTTCTTACGTTCATAATTATTAAGATATCTATCAAAAATTCTTTCAGTATAAGTTCCATCAAATCTAAAAAATCTAACAGTTACAATCCTCCTTAAAGTATAAACTTCATCAGGTATTTGTCCAGTTAGCTCTCTTATATGTTGCCTAAACTCAGAGATTGCAATATCATCTTTATTAGGATCCTTTTTATAATGAACTTCAATAACATCTCCACTAGAATCTATTACCGCTTCAGAATGTAATTCATAAGTATAAAACTTATCAAAAGGGACTGTGTAGTCCAACTCACTCATTTCATTGGCCCTATAATCATGTATATGGCTATCTACTAAAGTTTCAGATAACTGTTTACCTAATAAATTTTGACACTGTTCTTCAATATCCATTAAAATCCCTTGAGACTGTAATTTATCAATAAAAGACTGATCTATTTTATAAACAGAATCTTCATCTAAATACCCTGTATCAAAACCATAATGTGCAGATAATACAGAAAAATCAGAATTAGTTATTTCGTATGTTATTCCTTCCATTATGAGAATTTTATTAAAATTAAATTACTAGTTCCAGTAGCATTCAAAATAGTAGATGTGGTCGAAGTACTCTCCCTACGTGCACCTACAGTTATCTCTTGACCATTAGTAACTTGAATTAATCCCATTGAATGAACCGAAGATTCATTATGCCCAGAAGAATTTCTAATATATCCTGAACTACCAACACTACCAAAAGGAGTACCATTTAATCTTAATCTAGATTGGATGTTAACTCTGGCTCCAGATGCAAACATGTCTACATTTGAAAATGCTAACACTACCCCATCGAAATTACATTGAATACCATTTGTAGTCTTTGTAAAATCGCTTGTATCTGATCCTGTTTGAACTGCACCTGATATTGGAATTGTTGTAGTATAAGATTGAGACGTTGAAGTATTTATATTTGTAGATACATTTGTATTATTTACTTGCATCCAAACTAAACTACCTCCACCCCCTCCTGCAGCATTTATAATAGGATTCAATGGATCTGTATTATCTACAGTTACATTAGTTCCAGCTACAATAGAGTTTATCTTATTAGCGATATCTAATTCTGCTTGATCTAATCTAGCAGCTATTTCAGAGAACGAAATTGATCCTATAGGATTTCCAGAACCGTCTGTAGCGGTTAACGTACCTGCTTCCAGTGCATCCTGCAAATCCTGAGAATCTAATATATCAGTAAATCCAAGGCCTTGATCAAACAAATTAACTGTCTGAGGGTGAGTTAAATCTACCCCAATATCCTCTAAGGATATATTTAATCCAGTAGTTGTTATATTAAATGTGGCCATATTATATTACTGTACTCTTATAATTTCAATATTTGCTTCCCATATAGAAGAAGCATTACCATTATTATCTGTTCTATAATCTAAAGCTACTGCTTTTACCCCGGCTGTTACCCCAGTTACATAAAATACTTTAGTATAAGCATATCTTTGACTAGAACCAGTTCCTGTAGGATCATTACCTGCAGCATCCTTAGGTTCTTGTTTATGTAATAAACCACCTGAATCTTGTCCTACAGCACTACCATCAAATAAGAATCTAGCTTCAAAATCATTTTGAGTAGCATTATGATTCCATGTATATGATATAGTAATCTTGTAATCACCTGCTTCTAAAGCAGCTGTATTACCAGATATTTTAGATTGGAATGTAGTACTTGTAGTTGTAGAAACTCCTGCACTTTCAAATAAATTAAAATTAGTACCATACACATTAGCATTAGATTCAATAGCAGTTTCCAACTCTTGAATGTTTTGCTTAATTGTCTGGTTATCAGTAATGATATTACCTGTGTAAGTTCCCATATTATTGGAACCGGCAACTACCCCTGATAAAGTTATTAAACTATCTATATCAGATCCATCAAAAACAAATTCTTGACCTGTTAAAGATAAACGAGCATCATTCCCTACCCCTAATGTAGCTGCTGCATGTGAAGCCAATTCTAAGGCATCTAAATCAACTGCTTGAGTAATAGAAATAAAACCTAACTTTGCAAAATCTCCCGGAGCTAATAAACCAGCATTTACTGCTGTAGCTAAAGAAATAGTTGCATTTGATCCCGTACTTGATGTTACTATTCCATCAGTAGGTGAAGCTATATAACCTAAATTTGTTGCTTGATTAGGATCTAACGTAAAAGCTAAATTCCAAGTACCTGTATACAACCATTTTTCAAATGTTCCATCTGTTAAAAATACAGAAGCTGTATCTCCAGATATTGGATTCGGTACTTCTAAAGCTGTAGGAGGAACACCTTGAATGGCGTCACCTCTTATAATAGGATGGTCAGTACCATCCTGAGCTATAGCTTCAATAGCCGACTCTAATTCTTGAAATGCAGCTTTATTAGTAACATTATCACTAATTATATTACCAGTAAAAGTTCCTAAATCCGTAGATAAAGCTGGAACCCCTGATAAAGTAATTAAGGCATTTTGTCTGTTCTCTAATGAATCTAAATCTACTAATTGAGTTACAGTAACAAAATCTAATTTTGTTTTATCACCCGGTAGCATCAAAGATGCATTGGTAGAGCTCCCTGCTGGTATCACCGCATCGGTCCCTGAGTCTGAATTAACAGTACCTTGGGTAGCGGAGGGGGTATATGATAAATTGGCCCCACTAGCTGATAGTGAATTATTAATATGATCCAGAGTAATACTATTCATTACATTAAGTGAATCATCAGTACAAATAATCTCGCCTGCTTCTATAGCAGCCTGTAGATCATCTGATTCTAATATTTCAGCCCATGTAAATCTTTCAACTACATCATTTATTAAATCAATAGTTTGTGGATGATTTAACGTTAAGTGTAAATCATCTATGTTCACAGTACCCGGAGTACCTGTTGTTGTTACGTTAAATTGTGCCATTAACTTATTCTAATTATTTCAATGTTAGTATCCCAAATTGATGAGTTTCTTCCAGCAGCATCTGTTCTAAATTGTAATGTTACATTTTTAACACCAGCTGCAATTACATCTACATAAAAATCTTTTGCAAAAGGTTCCTTCTGTGAGGTCCCTGTACCCATCCAATTTCCAGCAGCATCTTTGGGCTCTTTCTTATGAATTAACCCAGTTACATCTTGGCCCATAGGATTGCCATCAAAAAACAAATAACTTTCAAAATCGCTATTTGTTGCGTTATGATTCCAAGAATATGTTACTCTTATTTTGTATTTTCCTACTGGTAACGCAGTAGTATTTTGATTTATCTTATCTGCTAGTACAGTTGTATTGTTAATTGATACTGCATTAGATTCAAATAAGTTTAATTGTGTTCCATATACAAGTGCATCTATCTGCGCTTGTTGTGCTATATTAACAACTATTATTTGTTGAAGAGCTTCAAATATTTGATCATTATCATTTATCCACTCAACTCCATCCCAATAATATAATCCTGCTCCGTAAAAAGTTCCTCCTAATGAACCCGGTAACCATTTGTTACCTTGGTTATTTCTAACTTGGGCGAACTCAAACAACGATTGCCCTACAACAGTAAGAAGCTCGTTATAATTATCTACAACTATACTAGGAACAAAAGAACCTCCTCCACCTAGTGGAGCTAGACTTACAGTCTGAGTATGTTCGACATCTTTCTCATCAATATATGTTAATATTAAATCTGTGCCTACTAACTCAAGATCTGTTATGTCTTTAACATAAGTTAACTTGGATAATTTATTCTTTACTGCGCAGAGCTTATTATTTATTACATTAAATTGATAAGCATACTTCGTCATCTAGAAAAGGTGTGATAATTAATAAAATAAAAAAGGGGAGGATTTCCTCCCCTATTTTAGGTTATTTTGAGTTATCTGTTAAACTCCTGTCGCTTGTACTGAGGTTACACCTGCAGCTCCAGCTAGAGAATTTAATAGAGCCTCTACTCCTTCATGTCTTCCAACTTCAACAAGAACGTGATAGATCAAGTTGTCATCATGCGTTTGACCGAAAGATTGGGCAGAGATTTCTCTCTTAACTGTTAGAGCATAATCAATGTACTGTGCGTCTGGTATTAATACAGACTCATCTCCTTTGAATAATTTTCTAACGTTATCATCTTTACTTCTTGGCTCTCCTAGGAAATAAACATGAGATTCATCTTCTATTTGGTAGAAGTTACCTCCCATATGAGTTCTAGGTCTCCATCTGCTTAAGTATTCAACGTTGAATGGACTATCTTCAGTAGATCCGATACCTTCTCTAACTTCAGTTACAAATCCTCCAACAACTCTTACATTTACAGATCCATCAATAAATCCAATTTCATCTTTAACACATTCGTCAGCGAATACTTGGAATAATTTACCTTTAAATCTGATACCTACTTTACAGTCTGTATATGTTGCAGTGTCATCAACTTTCACCCACTTACGTTCTAGGTAGTTACCCGGAGCTTCAGTTATGTATGTATCCTTAAAGATAGGATCACATTCTTCACATACTAAGTTAGAAACAACTGTAGTAGAATAGCTTCTTTGACATCCACCAACTAATGATACTGGAGTTTCTACAGCTGAACCAGCTAAATCACCAGAAACGTTAGCAACGGCTACGGCAACAGATCCTGCAGTTACATCACCAGTTAACACGATACCATCAACACCAGAAGGTGCAGCAGTTAATCCTGTTGCTGTAGTAATAGCAGCTCCGTGAGCAGCAATAAAGTCAGTCACAGTTGTTGCAAGGTCAGTATTAAATGTAGCTAAATAATCAACTCCACCAATATTTACATTTGCAGTACCTGAAGTACCTGTTAAAGTAACTGTGATCTCAGACTTAGTTGTGTCTTGAGTTTCAGTAATAACTAAATCAGGGTAGAACTCTTGAAGTTCAGCCAATACTGATCCGTTACATGCATCTGGTACAACTAACGTGTAATCTTCTTCAATTACATTACAAGTTCCACATACAGCCCATGAAATGTTAGTTACAGTAGCATTTTCACAAACAGCAGCTACAGCTCCAATTTCTTTAATAGTAGAAGTTGGGTTAGCAGTTACAAAAACTTGAGAATTTGCTAATGATAAAGAAGAAGAAAGAACTACAGTATAGAAACCTACACCATCTTGTTGTCCTTGCTTAGTTCCAGTTCCAGCTACAGCATTCGCTAAAGTTTCAACAGTTGCTGATTCATCAGCCCCCTCATCTTCTAATGATACTGCATATAAAATTCCACCTTCAACTTCAGTATATCCTGCAGGACAATCTTCACAACCTTTAATTAATGACTTCACAGTTTGAGCGAAATCAGGAAGTGATACACCATCATCAGTTAATACTTGGTAAGTAGAAGTAGCACCAACTCTAGAAATTCTAGTTACTTTGTAACCCGGTACTTGAGCAGCTACTAATGCAAGTGCATTAGAGTCACCAGTATCGCATACTTCTAAACATTGGAAATCTTTAGGAACCTCAGTAGGTTCTGGAGATGTCGCACATTCTTGAATAGGAGTAATATCTACGAAATCAGTAAGATTTCTATTACCTCTAAGTTTGTGATCTTTAAATTGTTCAATCACCTCTAATATAGGGAAAAGAGGATTTACATCTTCACAGTTATCGCAGTCCTCGCATGGATTAGTTCCATAACATTTTTCTGGATCAATATATTGGTCAATGTACACTTTACTGTGTTCATATCCCATTAGTCCTATTGCTTCACCAGAAAGCTCTAACGTGATTATTTTTCTATCACCTTTCTTAAGTGTGATAGCTGTTGCATCATCGATACCATTGTATCCAAGGATAACCTCGTCTACTTCTGGTTCTGTAATTTGTGGAGCAGATACATCTAGTGCTTTAATATCAGAAAGTCTGAATGGATAGGTACTATTAGACTTGTCAGATTGTGATCTCGTAACTGGTACGTCAGATCTACCAACTTTGATATAATATCTCTCATCCTGAGGCACGCCAGCAAAAGAACTAACGGCTAATAATCCATCTACTGATGAATTTTTTGGATTCGCAGAGAATATACCAAATTGGCCTTTAGCCAAGTTTAATGAACCTCCAGAGGTCATAGTTGAACCTCCTAAAACAATGAATGGTCTGTCAAACGGTTTGTGTAATCCCATAATTATTTTATTTGCTTGTTATTAATTAATGATTTAAAAATTCTATTTATACTTTTGAAATAACTCTCTGTTGGTTAAGATTAAATTTATTACCATCAGAATCTATATCAAAATCTTTTGCAGCTATAGATATTACTCTATTTACTACTTTGTCGTCAAATTCGGGGTTAATTGATGTGGAAGGTGTCCCATCTTCTTTTAGATATCCTTCAATGTCTACTTCGACAGGATATTTATAATATGAAAGATTTACTTTAGAAATAGTGAAATCTTCCGTGAATATTTTTACATTTCCACTTGATAGGAAATAAAATGTCTCTCTATGTTTGAAAGAAGGTTTAGAAGCTTCATCTACTTCGTGGAAACTTCTATTTTCGTCTTTTATTTCATTAACAAAAAACTTTTGATTTCCACAACTTCCGTTGGTACCATAAACATCAATACTTGAAAGATCGAAATAATTTTCGGGGAGTTTAAAATCGGTATGACTATTATGCTCCCCGATATTTTCTAAAGGCTGGTCATCTACCAATATTTGTTGGATATAACGTATTTCATCTTCGTTTCTTTTTTCTAAAACCCACTCTACATATTTAATGAAAGCATCGTTTATTAAAAGGATGAATCTACCTTTATCTACTGAAATATTATCATTGGTAAAATTCCTGTTTACTTGTTGTAAAAATTTTAAGTAGGCCTTTTCAATTGTCATTATTAGCTGTCTGTTTTAAGCAGATCAAGTCTGATCTCCTCCAGATCTTTTTTATTTAAAAGATTGTCTGCAGCTTCTTTAAGTGAAATACCTAATGGAGTTCCATCATATTCAAATTCTCCGCTTTGCTCAGACTTTTTAACTTTCTTGTTACTTCTAAATAATTGATCTAATTTACTATATAGATTAATTAATTCTTTTCCTTCATTAGTGTCAGAAAGTTCTACAGCTTTGTTAAATGCTTCTGCATTTTGGATATCTTCTTCAATCCATTCAGAGAATAAAGATTTTAAAGTACTATCCTTAGTTTCTTTATCAACTCCTGATACTCCGTCTACATATCTAAGAACATTAAGTAATAATGGTTTCTTAGTTTTAAGTAAGAAAGAGAACGCTCCTGCTGCATCCATCTTAGTAGTTGCATTCTTCTCACGAGCAGTTAAAGATTTCTCTTTATCAACAATCATATAATCTGAAGATTGGAAAGCTGGATTACCTCTTTCACCTGAAGGAGTTAATTCTCTACCAACCATTGCTATATAAAGATCTAATAAATCGTCAACATTTGCTGTATTTAAGAATCTACCTTCCCAAAGATCAATGGTGTAGGCGTCCCAGAACGACTTGTTGGTGTGGTCTAGCATCCCAATCCCGTGTACTGCCTCGTAAGGTGCCACTAAGTTTTCTTTAAGGTCTGCTAAAATACGTTGTCTTTTCTCAGGATCCATATCTTTAAAGAAAGGAGAACCCGGGTAAAGTCCTGTATCATAAACACCATCTCCGGTACTTATATTGTTGATTACAAAATTACAAGGAACTGAATTTCCAACGCCCTCTGATGGTAACTTAGTAGTTCCCATTTCTCTGTATCCTGATGGGGCGTTCATATCAGGTTTATTTTCTATCTTGTAAATAGCTCCTGCTTTAATGTCGAGCTTATTTACTGTAACAAGTACTTTGTTTTCTGACATCTTGAATTTGGTTTTTAAGATTTCTGGAAATCTTCCTGCGGTTCAAGGCAGGAAGATTTAAATATTAATGTCTTAAATCGTTATTAACGTTTAAGTTCTATTACAATATACTTAGTAACATCACGCACCCAAGCTGCAGACATGTTGTATGCCCAGAACTCACGTCCCATAATCTTCATAGAAGACATGATTTCAGACGCTTTGTCACCTGCGTATCTACCGTTACGGTAACCCCAATACATATGGTCACCTTCAGGCTTCACATAGTAAATATTGGCATTCTCGTTAAATCCTTCTGGTAAGTTAACACCTGATGGTAAATCAGTAAATGCGTTAGAGTATTCTGGATCAGCTGCATCCCAAACAACAAGTGAGTAAGATGTGTGAGCGTATCCACCACCGAAGAATCCTTTAGAGAATCTGTCAGCCATTGGGATGTAATCTAACGAAGCATCGTGCTCAATAGATACAACTCCAATATCTGGAATAGGTACTTCCGTAAACATTACAGTTTCTAATCTCAAGTCATCAAGGTTTGAACCTGATACAGGAGATTTTGGAAGAATTCTATCAGTTCCTAAGTAAGGAGCTAATCCTGTAGTTTGTGCAAGTACTTCTTCTCTGAATATGTCAAGTAAGTTTAACCAAGCTCTGTATCCTGCCTTGAATTTGATCTTACGATCTTTAGGCAACATGTCTGGTCTATTTCTAAACATATAAGAAGCTGCTTGACGTAAATGGTTACGTGTAATTCCACCCGGTCTAGCATATTTGATAATACGTCCTCTACGGATTTGGTGCCATACACCTTCGTTAAGACGTTTCATACCATTGATCTCGTTAATAACAGCACCTTTTTGGAATAATAGAGAGTGAGTCTCCATTTTCATAAGTTCTGCTAATACTAACATCTCAAGTGTACTACCAATTCTTGCGGTACCTGCATCGATTTGAGGAACGTTGTTGGCATCACGCCCTGCAACATTACCTACGATAAACATGTCTCCACCAAGTTTAGTCATTTCAGCAGCATATTTCTTCCAGAAATCTTGTGCTCTTACAGCAGCACCTTGTACAGATTTCTTGTCAGCATACATGCTATAAAATGTCTCAACCCCTCTATGGTTACCTAGAATGAATTCATTCTTTAAGCTTCCCATTCTGTTAGGAGATTCGATACTTGAGAATTGTGTAGAGTACTCACCAAGTGAATGATTCACTTTGTAGTATCTAATTCCGGCTTTTAATTTGTCAGCTGGGTAATACTGGCTCTTATCATTAGTAGCAAGTTTTACCATGTGCTTAAATGAATCACCTACTGCTTTTACTTCAAAGTCTTCAGAAACAACAACTTGTTCACCATACATAGCGTCAAAAGTAAGGACGTCACCCGGTTCATATTTTTCATCTAATACAAGAGGAAAAACAGATCCATCGATACCCGGTACTTTACTGTACGTACTTGTGTCTTCAGATGTAAATGTTCCAGATTTTTTTACTACTGGAAGGTCATAGGTAAAACTACCATTGACACCATTTACTTCTAAGACAGCATTGTTTGCGAATAAATCTCTATACAGAGGTAATTGAATTTCAGTCATAGCACTGAATAGGTCAATCATTCCAAGATGCTTCTTATTAGGGTCGTCTTCATACCAACTATATAAAGATGGGATGTCCATGTAACCTAACTGCTTGATCCTTTTGGAATTAGTGAAACCTACTACAGTATCGCCATTTACCTGAATTGGAAAATTCTTTAATGTGCTCATTTCAGTTTATTTCAGTTTTAAGTTAATTATTCTTCGTTTAATTTTGCAAAACTAATTACTTCCCTTTTACCTGATTTGTTCTTCTCAGGATCTCCAGCTTGCGTTGAGCCTGCTTTTGATTTAGGAGCTAATTTTATTGTCTTAAACGTTTCAGCCTTAGCTTGATTTATTTTCTTATTAGAAAGTTGAGCTACATACTCTTCTTTATTAAGTAAGTATAAAGCTAATTCTGCTGCTTTTACAGGATCTTTTCTGATATCATTATAGATAGCATCTAATCCTAAAGAACCGTCTTCTTCTTTCTTAGTAACAGAATCTACTAATTTTCTAGTAAAAGAATCATTTAATTCGAATTGTGTTAAGTTCTCCTTAAATATTTTCTTATATTCCTTTAAAGCGACAGCTTCTTCAGCTTTTAAATCAATGGCATCTTGCTTTAATTTAGCAACATAGTTTTGATATTGTGTATCTACCTCTTCTTTAACAACATTGGCAGCTCCTTTAAGCTCTCCTTTTTGTTTAAGATTATTTAAGATAGGTTCAATATCTTTATCGGCTAAACCATTTTTTCTGTATCTCCAAGCCAATAAATCAACTTGATTTTGCTCAACATCTAAGTCAAGTCCATCAAATGGATTTTGCATTTCTGCATTTGCTTGAAGAACCTCTAATGGGTTACCTCCACTCTGTGCTATTTCAATAGCCTGTTTAAGAACGTCTGGTAGAGTATCTATAGACACTTTACCTTCAAGTAATGTATTTGTGTTAGCTTTTCCTTGCTCTTCTACGATTTGTTGGAAAGTATCTTTATCAACTTCCATCTCATCTATACCTTCTACAGGTAGCCAAGTTCCATTAGCAACCATAGTCTTAACTATGGATTTGTAATCAGAATCGGCAGGAAGATCATCTGCGTCAGGGACAACAGGTGGATCAGCCGGATCCGCTGGGGGATCATTTGGGTCGTCTACTGGTGGATCTGCTGGTGGATCTGCAGGAGGATCATTAGGATCTGCTGCTGGATCTACTGGTGGATCATTAGGGTCATCATCGTTACCGCCACTTGGATCTACTAAAACTGGATCTACTGGGGGATCATTATCTCCTAGGCCCGGTATAAGGTCAAGGAAATCTATAACATTTCCCCCGCCTAAATTCCCGGATATATCTAAATCCTTGTCAGACGCATTTGTTGGTTCATTCATGGGTGCAAATTTATAATTAGATTTTCGATTTTCAAAAAGTATAAAAAATTTACGTAAGAAAACTGGTTAAAATAAAAATAATTTTTTATAAAAATATTTTTTTATAAATTATAAAAGTTTTATTTTATAAACCTAGTTTTTGTTAATTCTTGCTATAAATTCGTCAGACTTTCTTTTATTAACTTTTTCCCTAAGCTCTTGAGCCTTAAGGTTTATCTCTCTCATTTTAATTTTTCTGTCTTGCTGATCAGAAATTTTCTTTCCTTCTATTTCTCTCTCTTTAAGATCTACAGTAGCTTCAGAATTACGTTTCTTAATAGCAATGTCAGCAGATTTGTTTATAAAATCTAACTTAGCTCCATCAGCATCATTGTCAACTGCTCTACCAAGAGACTCAATTCTTTCAACTTCAATCTTATTAATTCTATCAGCTTCCTTAGAAGTTTCCTCTCTTCTCCATTGAGCAATTTCTTTTTGTTCCTCAATTTCTGCTTCTTTCTCAAGAATCTGTACTTGACTTTGTTGATCTCTTTGAGCTTGTTCTTGTGCTCTAAATCTTTCTTCACGAGCGACCTCCATTAATTCAACAATAGAATCAGAAGTTATAAGTGAAGCTAAACTAAATACATCGTTTGTAAGAGTATTGTTATTTAATAAGTATCCTTTGAAAGTTTCTAATTCTTTTCTCTTCTTAGAATTAGAAATAGGTAAAATACCAAGTTTTCTGTTTTGGAAGTTTTCGTCTTGGAATTTTAACCATGCTTGAGTATTATCACTCTTCGTATAAAACACTGCAATATCCTTGCCAGTTTTTTGAGCATACTGAGCAACGTTTAAATGTATGTCATAAGTTCTTTTCAAATAATCAGAAAACTGTTCGAAAAGTACCTCTGTTTGTGCATATGAAGCTTCTGCTCCTTGCTTCACTCCTTCTTCCGTCTCATAAGTAGTGGGAGTACCCAATCTTTGCGGGGTAATACCTACTTGTTCGAATGCTTGAGATTTATAAAACTGACTCAACGATTGTCTATCTGCCATTTGGCTAGATAAACTCATATTCTGAGGAGTCATTTGATTAGCAGAAACTGCTGCTCTTGTATTTTGTTTTGATGTATCTATAGGGAATAAACCAACATCTCTGGCAATTTCTCTAAGGTGCATCAATGTATCTTCCGTATCACCGTAATCTTTAAATTCAGATGGTAAGAAATTAATATCAAAAATATAAAATAATCCAATTTCCTTTTCTAGAATATTGAATAATTGATTCATAACGATATTATAAGAAACTTGGAAAGGCTTTATTTTCAAAGCCATAGAATTTCCTACATATCCACTAACTGGTAATTGAACATCATAAACTTCACTATCACCTTTTAATTGGTGGTCCATAGCTTCTCCACCTAAATAAATAGGTTTCTTTAAATAGGAGTGACCCGGATTTAATTTTACACCATATCTAACTTCTGGAATGTAATCCCAAACTAAAGAATTTTCAAACTTTTCTGGATCACCTTCAATCTCCTCTAAAGTTGCAGTAGTTAATTGACGTATATTATTTTCCTTTAAAAAGTCAACAAGAATATCCTCTGATACTATTTGTCTGGCTAACCTTCCACTTTCTGTTCTATAATTTAAATATGCAATTCTTCTGTAAGAAATCCAATAAGCTTCAGTAACCTGAACTAAGTCAGATCTTAAAGTAAGATCTCCTCTTAAAATTTTAGCGTAATAATGATTACCACCTAACGTATTAAAGTTATTTCTTCTAGGGAAGAAAGCTGGCATCTCTACGTCATTACCATATTTATCTTTTGTAGTACTAGTTGCAAGAGGTATTCCAAGCTCATCTTGTAGATTGTTTATAAACGCTTGATCTAAGAATTGCTCATGAGGAGCAATCACTCTTTGTTGATTAAATGTTTCTAATCCATCTTTAAGACTACCTGAACCATCTCTAATATTAGATTCCGGATATTTATAATATCTGTTACCCATCACTAGTTTCTTTTGGGATTCAGATAATTTATGTCCGTATTTATTTATTATTTGTGAAGGAGTGTAAAAGTGAACTCGACCTACATATTCACCATTTTGAACATATTTTGTTTCCACATCTTGTGAAAAGAAAGTATTTAAAGGTGACCAAGTTTCAGGTTTGTAATAATCATATCCTAAATAATGATGTCTAAAACATCTACCGGTAAGAAGGAAATCTTGGAATTCATTCCTACTCATTTCATCCATGTAGAAACGTTCTCTATCATTTTCTAGAGTATGTTCCCCCCATTTTGCAGCCTTAGTAGTCCATTTAGTTTGCATATAAGTTTCTATCTCAGGTGGAGTTAACTCCTGTTGAGCTTGTTGAACTTGCTGCATAAATTGAATCTGCTCTTCTTCAGACTGGAAGTCATTTCTATTAGGGTTTAAACCTTGCGTAATTAAACGTAGATTTAATTCTTTTTCAAACTCTTCCTTTACATAAGCTTGTAATAAATCATTTCTTGTTCTTTCAAATTCATTTGAAGCAAATTCATCAGTATTTGTAACAACAAATTTATCGGCATTACGCATATACTCTCCAGTTAATGCATTAGTAATAATACCAATTAAATCATAATGTTTTAAGAACGTTGGAATTTCGAAGTCCTCTCTTACTTTTTGTACCTCTCTAAGCTGTGGTGGTATATCAAGGTAATCAGAATATACTAATTCACCTCTGACCATTTTATAGAAATCCTTAAACTTAATGTTTTCCTTAAATTGTCTTATACCTATAGATTCCAGAATGTCTAGAGTTTCCTCTATAAACTTCTTATTCTTCTTCTTTTGAGGGATCATTTGAGGTGGTAAAGAGTTACCTAAACCTTGACCTCTATACCCATTATAAAAGTACGAAGTTGTAGAATCATTATTATTGCTTGGAGAGCTTACCATACGTAAAATTTATGAACTTACAAAAGTAAATTAAATTTTTATAGTTTACAAAAAGATAAAATTTTCTATTATTTTCCGGATATATTAATCTCCTTAGTATCAAAATTAGTGGTGTCAACGAGTACGCAATCGGTCGTTAGAAGACTCCCGGCCACGGACACTGCGCTGGTAAGGGCTGCCTGAGTAACTTCTTTTGGGTCTACTATACCTGCTTTTATCATATCAGTAATTTTACCTTCAATTACGTCATAACCAAAGTTTTTTCCATGTCTAGAAAGTTCACCAATTATTTCACCAGATTCTAAACCAGCATTATGTAAAATTTGTTTAATAGGAGCAGATAAAGATTTTTTTACAATATCAATTCCTATTTGAATCTCCTGAGAATTAGTCTTTAAGTTATCTAAAACTTTTCTAGATTTTAATAAAGCGACTCCTCCTCCGGGAACTAACCCACCTTTACTAGCTGCAAACACAGCATTCTTAGAATCTTCAATTCTGTCTTGTAGTTCTTTTATTTCTACTTTAGAATTTCCTCCTACATAAATAGTAGCTATACCACCTTTAAATCTAGCAATTCTTTCTTTAATATCAGATCTATTAAGTTCATCTTTCTCCTCTTTTAGTTTAGAATCAAGAAATTTCACAAACCTAGATATCTCAGATTTATTAGAATTTTTGTTAGATAAAGCCATTGAATCTGGAGTAATATTAACAGCAGTTAACTCACCAAAATCATTTGGTGTGAACTCAATTAAATCTTCTCCTTTCTCTTGATTTATAACTCTGGCCCCTGTTAATAAAGATATATCCTCTAAAGCCTGAACTCTATACTCTCCAAATAAAGGAGATTCCATAATAGAAACATCTACTTTAGCTTGAGCATAAGAATTAATAACCGATTGTAAAATATGAGGTTCTATTTCATTACAAACTAATACTAAATGTTTTTTACGCTCGGTAGCCATATTAAGAACAGGTAACAGCTGCTTCTTATCAATAATATTTCCTAAAAATAAACAAATGACAGCATTCTTTATATTTGATACTTCAAGAATTTTATCCTTTAAGAAATATTTAGATGCTAGTTCGGATTTAAATTTCATACCTGTACTGAAGTCAGTATAAGTAGAACCATTTGATGATTCTTGAATATTTATAACTCCATCCTTTTTTACTTTCCAGAATGTGTCTACTACCAACTGTCCTACCTCATCATCATTATTTGCAGATATAGTAGCTACATTTAATAATTTAGATTTACTGGTTGACTTGTAAGCAGAATTATCAAGGTATTCAGAAACAGCTTTTAAAGCCTTATCCATGCCTCTTTTAATTAAGATAGGATTGGTACCAGTAGAAAGATTTTTAAACCCCTGCTTTATAAGCTCTTGGGCTAAAACAGTTGCTGTAGTTGTACCATCTCCAACCTTACTGTTTGTATTAACAGCTACAGATTTCAATAATGATGCTCCCATATTTTCCCTAGGATCTTCTAGTTCTACAGATCTAGCTACAGTTACACCATCTTTAGTTAAGATAGGTGTCGAATAAGGTACATCAATAGCTACAATTTTTCCAGCTCCTCCTAAAGTAACTTTAACAGCATTAGCTAAAAAGTCTACTCCTTTTTTCAATGGAAGTCTAGCTTCCTGTTCTAATAAAATTTGTTTTGACATTATTGGTTTCTTAATGTTATATGAATATCATCTTCTCTCACAACTATACGTCTTTCTTTCTGAAAAAAGAAATCTATCCCTGTAGATTGATGTTTTATAGCAATATCTCCTACTTCTATTTCATCACCTACTAAAGGTCCTTTTTCTATAACTTCAAAATGCGTAGGATCATCTTCTGTAGATGTTCCATCTAAAACATTTTGAGTTTGTAAAGGAATTGGTTTTAATAGTACTCGATCTTTGTGTACAATAACTTTCATTTAGGTTCTTCGTTTTAATGATCTATAATTACGGTGTGAAAAGGCTCCTCCTTTTCTGTATCCCGGTCTTTTCTTTTTCTTTTTTATTTCTGGATTAACAGCTGCAGGTACTATATTTAATGTAGTTAAATACCTATCCCAAGCTAAAGCGTGAGATGCAGCTACTATTCTATCGACGTTATTCCCATGCTTATATTGGATTATTTCATCCAATAAGTAAATATCATCAATTAACTCTACTCCTAGAATTTCAATTGGTAATCCATCATCATCATATCCTACCACATGTTTTTCCCAACAATAAGATATAAATAATTGAATTAAATATGCCTTATTCTTATCTGTAGGATAAAGACCAAATACAGTACTTGGCTTAGAATTAGGGTTAATAGATTTTGATAAATCTACTCCCTCAGCCAATAACATATCTGCTTTAAAATTATCTTCTAAATGTTGTATAAAGGCCCCATCGGCATTCTCCATTAAACATTCAGCATTCCATCCTTCAATTGCTATCTCACAATTCTTATGGAACGTTTTCATATTATTTGGACGAGCAGCATAACTAGCTACAAACCTACCAGCATATTCATTAAGAGATACATTTCTTCTAAATAGATAAAATGCACCTAATGAATCTGTCATGGCTACATTCTGCTTGTATCCATCAAATCCTGATACAAATTCCCCATATTCAGGTATCTGTTTAGGAGGATCTTGGAACATTAAAAATGGTGCATCATGCGCCCCACCTCTAAAAGGGTATTCTGCTAATTCTTTTTTACTAAAAGAATAAGCTAAAGTACCATCTTCCTTTTTATACAGCTCTACAGATTTACCTATCTTACCAGTATCCTTTAAATGCGTTTTATGCTTTAAAGCAATTTTGGCTGGAAATGGGTTATCTATACGAGATAAAAAACAATCATCAGGATCTAAAGGATAATACATCGTTTCCTTATTTAAGGCGATTTTATCATCTTTCTTCAACTCCCTATCAGCTTCTATAATCTCTAGAGAATGTTTCCAGTCTGTTACAAGAATATCAACACTTTTTAAGAACTTATCTTCTGACCCTAAATAATCTCCTAGGTTAGAAGGAATTTTTTTAATACCTGTTTTATAACTCATCTGAGCTGGTACATAAATACCGAAGGTTTTACGCTTCCAAGTAATTAAACTTTTATCTGGAATCCTATTTTCTAAAGTATCCCAATCCATAGTAAGCAATTTAAATGCTTCTGGATTAGTAAGCATTCTATATGCATCTTGAGATAACTCTTCGTTACCACCGGTACCAGTTAATATAGGTACACATTTCCATCCATGAGGAGTCTCAAAAGATGGGAGGGCAGCCTCGTAGGGTCCTGAACAGTTAAACTTACCAGCCTCATCGAGAATAAAGGCACTTGGAGAGGCCCCGGCAGTTTTCTCCGAAGCACTATCTTGTCCTTTACTTAAGTTTCTTACATAAATATTTGAATAAATGTAAGGATCATTTGACTTAGATTTAAGTCCAATTTCAACTTCACTGTCCCAGTCGTTTTTATTAAACGCAACTCTAAATGCTGGATTAATCGAGGTATTACTTACTCTTAATAATTTAGATAACATCTCTAAATCTTCTGTACTACCTCCGGATACAGTTGCTTGAGAGTTAGGTTTTGTAATAGATTTCCAGTGTAATACTGATGCTATAATGGAAGACTTAGCATAACGCCTTGTTCCAAACATAAATAATCCCCTATCATTTTCTTCTGCTCTTTGATAATTTTCTGCAAAAAACCACTCATTATCTCTTAGAGGGGGAACCATTAATTTCTCCTCATCCTTACTAATTGGTATAGGAGTCTTGAAAAAATTGGCGTGAAAATATAACCATGGATGAATAAATATTCCATCTACATGTATACCTTTGGTTATTTTTTCTTGTTCATTAATATAAAAATCGTAGACCTCTTTAGTCTGTTCATAGTAATGTTTAAAAGGATCATACCTAGGTGGATCCTTCATATTTATAAAAAAATCATTCGATGTTGTGATACTCATCCTTTGCTTCTATCAATTGTGGGAACATTTCTTCCATCATATCTCTAAATAAGAATGGAATCTTTTTATCACCGTGTATCTTAATTCCTAAATTATTTACATCAAAATCTAAATTAAGTGCAATTACATCATCAGTATTGTCAGTAATCTCTCTCCTTAACTTATCAAAAAATTGTAATAATTTATTCTTTTTATCATCATCCTGTTCAGTAGTCCAGTCATTTACTGACATGTAGACCTCACATCTTCTATTAAAAATGTCAATAGTACTAGTCATTAACTCTATAAAATCAATAACGTACTTATGTTCTAAAACAGCTTCAGCTTTTTTTACAAAATATTTTAAGTCAGTAATTACACTTTTTACAATAGTGGATTGGATAGAGTATTCCTTTTTAGCATATTCTATCTCCCTAGTCATGGACCAATCCTTACCTTCTAGGTAATCCTTGTAATCCTCAATATGACTTTTATTGGACTTTATGTAATCCTGAACAAAATTTGCCATTAAGCTTTATTAGCGTTGTCGGCAATAATTTTGTTATACATAGGGTTTACACGCATGGTATTAATATAATCAACAATAGGTTGATCACCTTTACCTGCAATGTTTTTAGTAATCATATCCTCCATCTCTTGTTGTTTAGGAACAACTTTCCCTTTATCGACAGCATATACTAAAGTACCTACATTTTCTGCTAAAGTATTTAGACCTTCTAATTCTTTACCTTCAAGATCTAAAGATATTCCGGCAGCAATTAGAATTCTATAATATCCAATTAATTCATTAGATATTCTAGATAAATCCATTTGTAAAGTTTGAATTTTCATCATTTTTACAAACAATTCTCTAACCATGGTTTTCTTCTCTTCAGAATGTTGACCATCACCTTTCTTCTCCTCAGCATCCAATAGAACTACATCTATTTCTATAGATTTTGAATCGTCTACTAATTCCTTAATTCTAGCAACGAAAGCGTTATACACTCCGTAAACTTCTTTAAACTTGTTTTTAATTAATCCTTCTAGTGCCATTACGCTTCTGTTTTTTCCTCTTGGGTATCGTTAATAATTGCTCTTTCGATTGCTGCAAACAAATCGTCATCGCTTATTGTTTTTAACCAGCTAACTTCAACATTCTCTGGTAATTCTGGTAAATTTGCTCCCCTCAATATTGAGAAAAGAGACTCCCCAAACGAAAGTTCTGGGGTTTTTTCTATGAATTGCGAAAATAATTTCGCAGCCATAGGCTTTGTTGGGTTCATTAAATTATTGTTTGACATTAATCTACAATTTTAGCGTTTACTTTTATTTTTACATTTCTTCGTTGCCCATTTACGTTATAGTAAACAGTAACAGTACTGACTATTCTAGAGGCCCTAGTGGTTCTAACACTAAAAGATATCTCCATGGTGTTCTTATCTATCAACTTAGGTTTAGCGGGAGTAGTACACCCACAAGTAGATTTACACTCAATAGGCTCTAAACTATCTTTAGATGTAAATTGTAATGTAATTAAACTATCTGACCCTTTCTTGGTATCACCATAGTTTACTAAGTAATAGTCTTTATTCAGATCTACATTGATTTTATCTGGGGATAAATTAATTAAATCTAAATTACTAGAAGATGAGGTTTCTACCTTAAGTGCAGGCCATAATGGCTCTTCACCTATATCAGCTTTACCACACATCTCTGTTTCTTGAGAGGTTTTCTCTAAAATAAAACAACCACAGGCAGAACACCTCGGTTTCATTTTATCTATAACTGTAGCATCAGGTAAATTTTTAGAGTTTAAGGGGCAAGTTTCGCAAATTTCTAACCTCTCTTTGTGCCAATTTGGTTTATTTGATTTGTCTTTTAAAAAGGCTCTGGCTATGACTTTGGCTTTATTTACTTTTCTCATTTACTATTTCGGGTGTTTTGAAATTTCTCTATCTCTTCAAGACTTTTAAATCCTGTATAAGATTTAGTTGCAAGTTTAGTTCTTTTAATATGATAAGTTCTAGAAATAGCTCGGGGGTAATTAGTTAAATATTTTTGTAATATTTTCTTCTTTTTATGAAGAAACCTTAACTTTCTTTTTTCTCTACTACTTAATTTTCTAGATTCAGCACGTTTATCTAATCTTTCTATTTTCTTATTTAAAGTACCCATTCTAAGATACATTGTACCTAAATGGGGTAGAAAAATAGATACAAAAGATGAAAATGAGCACACTTTTCTTAAAAATGAAGTAAGAGCTTCATAAACGAGCTCTACTTTTTCTAATGGAATGTTTAATTCCTCCGCAGTTTCCTTAAGAACTACGGAAGTCATTGTAATGTTAGTTTCTCCTTGCTTTTCTTTCTTCATCAAATTTTATTGCAAAAATATTTGGTGATTCCGGATTAGAAAAATATTCACTTAAATTTTTTATATCTTCGGCTAAATGCTTTTTTCTAAGATTTTTAGTATCTGTAATTAAATATTTTTTTCTAGTCAACTCACTATTCATTTGATTCAAAAGAAGTTTATTGATTCCTAAATTTTGAATCATTTCTTTTGTCTCATCATTGTATCCATTTAAAATATAGTAGGATAATACTACAATTAACTTAGGTCTTAGTTTACAATCTACATCTGGGATCCTCCTAGATAATGAGTAAAACAATAAAACCTGTTGAATTAAATCTAATTTATGCTTAAATGTTAAATTTGTACTAAAAACTTTCATAATCTGGAATTGGCCAAAAGGTGCTGGTGTGGGCTGCCAGTATATTACTCCCGTGCGTTCCGTTGCCGAAGGCCTCACAGGCATCTTTTGATTATTTTACCTTAATTTAAACTGAACATTAATTTCACAATCAATTATAATGCCAAAATGTAATTTTTTATGATAAAATTTATAAAAAAGACACAAATCGCCCATTATAGGCAAAATGTCTATTTTAACACAAATTGGTTTTGTATTGTTTAAAAAAACTTACTTCGAATGAGATCGTCTTGCCGATTGCCCCGGCCTACCAACGATAATTTTTACATTATCAGTCTGAGATATTTGTCTATAGAGCTCAGTAAATCATTCTTTTCAATTTTTTATTCTGACCTTGGGATAACCCTCTCCACTATTTTTAAGACTTCTCGAAAGAAGGTGTGGATACCAAAACCCCTTTTAGTATGTCGCTGAACCAGATTCAGAGTTGCACTACATACTGTCACGATCGACATCTGTATGATTAACAGATCGTGGTCGAAAATGAACTCAGCAATTTACGTGCCGAATACATAATTTTGCAAATGTAGCAATTAATATTTTAAAAAACAAAATAGGTAAGCAAATTTGTTTATACTTTTGGATTATTCATTAATTTTTCATAAGAGGGTATTATAAAGATAAACTCTTATCTATTTTGATTATTCGATTATACCTTTTATATTTGCATTAAAATACCAACAATGTTTGAAAAAATAGATTTTGAAGAATTCATACAGGAAGTATGGAATCAGGTTAATGCCACTATAGTCTCGGATAAATTTTGGTCATCGAATCATGAATTTATTAGAGAGGTTACATATGACCTTTATACAATTTATGTTAAGTCAGAATGTTTCAATTTAGGTATTTATGCAAGATTATTAGAAGCATATTTATCTAAATTATTAAAATATCAAGTAAGAGTTTAATTTACTTGTTAGTTGCTTGTTTTACCCAGAAATGGTTTTTTGTATTTTAAGTTTTTCGAAGGCTCCTTAATTGGGGCCTTTGTTATTTAAAATAATTTTTGTATATTTGCCAAAAACAATTTTATTATGATAAAAGGCTTAATATTCGAAAGACCTATTGTATTTTTAGATTTCGAAACTACTGGAGTAAATATTATTACGGACAGAATAGTCCAAATGGCTTGTATAAAAATAAACCCTGATGGATCCAGAGAGGAAAAGAAAACTCTTATAAAACCTGTAAACTACAAAGCAGATGGATCTATATCAGTAATACCAATTCCTAAAGAGGCATCAGACATACATGGTGTTCTAAATGAGCATGTTAAAGATGCTCCAACATTTAAACAAATTTCTAAATCTTTTAATACTTTCTTAGATGGGTGTGACTTAGGCGGTTATAATTCTAATCGTTTCGATATACCCCTTTTAGCTGAAGAATTTCATAGAATTGGCATAGATTTTGATCTATCTTATCGAACTTACATTGATGTAATGAAGCTTGAAACAGTTCTTAATCCAAGAACGTTATCAGCTGTTTACGAGAGGTATACAGGTAAACCCTTAGATGATGCCCACGACGCAATGATCGACACAAGTGCTACTGTCGATATTTTCCTTAAACAAGTAGAAACACATGAACTTATTGGTGCCATGGAGGATATAGATAAATTATCCCAAGGCGAGAATGAGCGTGTAGATCTAGCAGGAAAATTATGTAAGATAGATGATCAGATTTGCTGGACATTTGGTAAGCACAAACATAAACCAATCACACAAGATAAAGGGTATCTTAGATGGTTTTTAGGTACAGAAGTACCTCAACAAACAAGAGATATTATTAACAAAAATTCATAGAAATGAGTGGTAAAACAAATTTGAAGGATACTCTGAAGAACCTTAAAAAAACTTTTGGAGAAGATAGTATTAATTTATTAGGAACTACAGAGGGTTGGTCTTCTATTGAAAGAAACAATTCTGGGAGTTTAAAAATTAATAATTGTGTAGGAGGAGGATATCCTAGAGGAAGAGTTATTGAAATTTATGGTAAAGAGTCTTCTGGAAAATCTACTGTAGCAATGCACGCCGTAGCAGAAGTACAAAAAGCTGGAGGTACTGCAGCATTTATAGATATGGAGCATGCTTTCAATAGAGAATATGCTGAGGTGTTAGGAATTGATATAAACACACTTATTTTTTCACAACCTTCAAGTGGTGAAGAGGCATTAGATATGGCTGAAGCTCTTGTAAAAACAGGTGAAGTGGATATTGTAATTGTAGATTCAGTTTCACAATTAATTCCTCAGAAAGAAAATGATGCGAATATGGGAGATTCAGTTATGGGTCTTCAAGCTAGATTGATGTCTCAAGCAATGAGAAAATTAGTTCCAGCAGTAAATGAATCAAAGACTTCTGTTGTATTCATCAATCAAACTAGGGAAAAAATTGGTGTTATGTTTGGTAACCCAGAAACTACTAGTGGTGGAAATGCACTAAGATTTGCTGCCAGTATTAGAATGAAAACCCAAGTAATAGCTCAAATAAAAGATGGCGAAGAAGTTGTAGGAGTTAAAGTTAGAGTTAGTACTCCTAAAAATAAAACTTTCCCACCATTTAGAAAAACAGAAATAGAAATTATTTTTGGTCAAGGTATTGACACACTTAAAGAAGTATTAGACTTTGGGGAAATAGCGGGAGTTATTCAGAAATCTGGATCTTGGTATGCATATGATGGTACCAAAATAGGACAGGGTGCAATGAAAGCCAAGGCTACATTAAGAGATAATCCGGAGTTGTTAGAAGAAATAACAAACAAAGTTACAGAATTTCTAAGTACTCACGAAATACTTTAAAATATGATTTTAAAGAGAAACATACTAGCTATAGACCCCGGTAAAGACGGGGCTATAGTTACTTTAGATCCGGAAACTCTAAATGTATTAGAGAAATTTCCTTTCCCTATGATTGGGACAAAACCTGATCTAAAGGAAACCGCTATGCTATTAGATGCATTCCATGTTGACAATTACTTTGTTTATTTGGAAGAAGTGCATGCGATATTTGGAGCATCAGCAAAATCTACATTTGAATTTGGAGCTCATTTTGGATTCTTATTAGGAGTGTTAAATCAAAAAGGATTTAAGTATGATTTAGTAGCTCCAAAGATTTGGCAGAAAAAGGTGTGGACCACCCGAGACAAAGTACTCAAAGCAGGTGGTAGGGCCGACCCTAAACCCACTTCTCTTTTGGCTTGTAAAAGATTATTTCCAGAAGTAGATTTTACACCAACAGAACGATCTAAAAAATTCCATGAAGGTATGGTAGATGCAGCTTTAATAGCTTACTATGGTGCTTTAACATTAAAAAATAATTAATGACAGTAAATAAAAATAATTTAAGACAGATAATTGAAATAGCTTCTAAGTCAAGTTATCTTGAAGATAAAAAAGATTCTTTTATGTGGTTAGAGTTAATTGGGTTAGACCAATCTCTTGCGCAGGAAATAGAATTGTTAGATGTAGAGGCAGAGGAAAAACTTCAATTAGAAGTGCTTGATAATATAAATGAAATTTGTATAAATATTTTATATCATATAGTTGGTGTAGCAGTTACTATGCAACTGGATTATGAAAAAATATTTTTAGATTCTTTTAATGAAGACATTAAAAATACTGTATATAATTCAGCTTTTATAGTTCTTCAGTATGAAAGAGAAGAATTGGATATTGATGAATACATACCAGTTCTTGAAGGAATTCTTACAAATTACTTTATAGCTTTAGTTATAACAGTATTCAATATTGGTGTAAATTTTGATACTTTAATTGAGAAGGATCTTAGAAAAATAAAGGAAAAACTTAAAAACAATAAATAAATGAAAAACAAACCAACAATTTTAATTTTAGGCTACAAAAGATCTGGGAAAGACACAGCAGCTGATTTTTGGAAAGAAGAATTTGGATTAACTTTTCAGTCTTCTTCAAGGGCAGCTGCAGAGATTTTTATCTACGAAGAATTAAAAGAAAAGTATAACTATTCTTCATTAGATGAATGTTTTGAAGATAGGGTTAATCATAGAGCTGAATGGTTCGATATGATATGTGATTATAATTCTGAGAATAAAACAAGGTTAGCTCAAGAGATAGTTGATAAAACCGGATGTTATGTTGGAATGCGTAATATTGATGAAGTATTAGAATCCAGAAGAAAAAAGATATTTGATATCATAATATGGATTGATGGTGAAGATAGAGTAGGTAAGGAGGATAGTAGTTCTTGCACCGTAACTAAGGACCAAGCCGACTTAATCATAACCAATAATGGAACAGAGAAAGAATTTTTTGAAAAATTAAGATCTCTAGGAGAAATTTTATTTAATTAAATAATAGATGGAAAATCAAGTTTCAGTAGCATTAGATGTAGATGGAGTACTAGCAAATTTTTATGCAGGTATCTGTAAAAAATATGGAAGAGAGATGGTTAAAATTGATCAATGGTCTATTCCTTGGATAAATGATATTATAAAAGAAGCTTGGGAAGATGAAGATTTTTGGGCTAATTTACCAGTATTATCCAACCCTAAGGACATAGATTTTGACTTTGATATGTACCTAACCCACCTCCCACTAGACCTTTATGATGCTAGATTATATTGGTTAAAGAAAAATGGTTTCCCATCTAGAAATTTAATTTGTGCTATGCCTTCACAATCAAAAGGAGATATATGTAAAGAACATGGTATCCAATTATTGGTTGATGATAAACCGGGCACAATTATTGATTGTCAGAATAAAGGAATTTTAGGTGTACAATTTGTACCACATTACCATAGTAAACAATTTCCAATTGTATCTAAAATAATAGCTACAGGGATTAATGGTATATCTGGAATTTTAAAACATGTAGAAATTATAGCAAATTCTCAAAAAAAAGTTACTGAGTCTTTGTTATTTCAAAAATAAATATTATATTTGTAAAACAATTGAACGCCGGAGATGCCGGCAAATTTTTTAATTTTAATCTAAATTTTATTAGACATGGCTAAACAAGTCACAGAAAACAGAGGTGAAAGATCTTATCTTTTTATTGCAAAAGGTAAATTTTTCGAAACAGCAAAAGCATTATTAGATGGTTTTGTGGAACACAATTACGAATTTGCGGGGGAAACTAAAACTTCCTTCCGAAGATACTACGACAATGTATCAGGTAAACTTACACAGGTAGGTCTTTACAAAGACAGATTCAACACTAAAAACTGGAACTTAGTTCTTGTTGTTGAAGATGAAGATGAGACAAACCAAATTACAATTCCTTGGAAAACTTCAAAAGGATCAATTAATTTATACGCTAGAAATTTAGTAGCTAGATTAGAGAATGTTTCTTTCGACGGTAATCCAATTACATTAGCTCCATTTGAGTTTAAGAGTACAGAAGATGATGGTTCTGAGAAATTAAGAATCGGAGTTGGTATTACAGATGTTACTGGAGAAAAACTTAAAGCAGCATTTTATGAAGGTATTCCAAAACCTACAATTACTAAAGATGATGTAGGAGAAGATGTTAAAGTTTACACTGATCAAAATAAATTCTATTACGGTAAATTACTTGCCATCATAGAGAAGTTTAAAGCATCTGGACAAGGACCAGTTGTGAGAGAAAAAGCTGAAACTACAAGCACAGCAACTGCACCAGCAGCAGCTACTGCAACGGCAAATGTAGTTAAGGAGGAACCTAAAGAGACTCCTAAAGCAGCAGAGAAACCTGCTACTGAAAAGAAAGCAGCTAAAGAACCAGCAGCTGCAGCTGCAGCTAGTAATGCGGATCCAATAGATCCAGAAGAATTTAATGATGATTTGCCATTCTAATTAAATCCCAAGGGGTGGGTGTGTGAAAGCACCCATTTCCTTCCAGAATTTTTAATATTATAATACAGACAATTAATGGAAGCCAAAGAAACCAGAAGAAGAAGTTTTCTAGATAAATTAGTAGATAGCTTAGGTATCAAAGATACAAAATTATATAAGGCCTTAAGTAAACAGGACCGTAAGCGATTTGAGTTACATACTGAAATCCAATTCCATAAGGACCAATTAAACAAAATTAGAACAGCTTTAGGTAAAAAGTGTACTTACATTAGTCATTACCAAAAGTCAGCTGGTAATTTTATTAAGGCAAACCTTATGACTCCTACTGGTAAAAGAACATTTAATTTTAAACTACAGGTTGTACCATCAAAGATGAATGAGAATGATTACGCTTATATTTTAAAACAACTTAAAAAAGCTGTGTAGTATGAGCATGAATAGTGATGCAAAGAAAGAATATGACATCCTAAAAGAAAGTGGAGAACTAAAAGAATTTCTTCCGGGATCTACTGGAGAGTGGACGGAAGATAAAAAAGAGTTTATCAAATTGTTTGAGGAGAATCAAAAGATCATAGCAGATGGTATGAATCTCCATAAATTATTGGAAGATAATGACGATGATTATGATGGGTACCCAGATTGGTAATGAAGAAATATTTTGAAAAGTATAAAGAACATTTAAAATTCATAATTAACAGTCAACGATTAGCCGACATGAGGCACTTGGTTGAAAAGAATAAACTTAGAACTTTATTTTATAATTATGGAGTAGAAACCTTTTTGATATTATTTGAATATTACCACAATGAAGAAGAGTATGAAATATGTGCGAAGTTTAGGGATCAATTAAAAGTTATGAATAAAACGGAAGGAAAAGATCTTCCGGAGTCCATGGCCGAATTTATAGAAAAATCCCACGCAAATAGTTAAAGCTAAACCTACCATTTTTAATCTTAAAAAACATGCATAATTAGAAAAAATTGTTTAACCTTGTGAAATAGTTAAAGCTAAAGTGACCATTTATAGCCAAATATTATTTAAAGATACCCCAGCCAAAAAGGAGCTGGTGTGCCCGATCTGCTCTAGCACCATGGAATCTTTGGTGGTGAAACAAAGTAAATCAAAGAAGGTTAAGGTAGTTTTATGTAAGAGTTGTAATTTTTCCAGCTCATTTATGTGCTCCTTCGAGAGAAAAAAGATAGCAACAGAATTTGTAGAAACACTAAATAATAAAAATTACGATGAAATCAATAAAAACTATTCAGGGCATTCTAGGGTTAATCCTCTTGACATTGATGTTATGCTTCAGCACTAATACTGTAGAAGCTCAAATATTAAATACTAAGTTTGAAATTAGTGAAGGTGAGTATACGGAATTTAAGATATTCCATGAGTTGATCCCTTTTGTAGAAGAATTTATTGAGGATGCACATAGATATAATTTAGATATCTCCAAACTTCATCAGGTGGAAGGGATTCACTTGGCAGGATTGGATACTAGAGACGATACTCAGAGATTAGGGTATACTGGTAAATACTATGATAAATATTTAGTATTCATTAATTTTAGAATTGAAGATCCAAAGTTACTTAAAATAATATTATATCATGAGATGTCCCATGTACTTTTTTATGACATAGATATTCATTGTAAAGGACTAAGATGCCCCGGACTAGCTAATCCCGGAGGTAAGAAGAGAGTTGATGGTATTCTAAAAAATTGGAATAAAAGTGTCAGGAAGTATATGAAGTATTTAAAAAGAAACGAAAAACGATTGAATAAGAACAATGACTAAACTACCGGTACCCAAGACACGGGGGCTGAGTAGTAAGAAGGTTTTTATTTTTAGATTTATAATTAGGAGTCCATGGTACTTCAGTTATAGAATAAGAGTCTTAAATCGACGCCTGCGACTTATAGATGACTTTGGAAGAGTTGTCTTAGACCCAAAAGTAAAAATGAAAAACAAATTGATTAACATGGTGTTATTCAAGAAGTTACAAAAAAGGACAAAAAGAAAGAAAAAATATTACCAGCGAAAAATGCTGGATCACATCAAATAATCAGATCGGGGCTAGACTATATAGGCGAAGCCGAACCGGTTTTTAACTTAATAAAATGAAAAAATCACAAGCATTAAATTATTTAATTTCTCAACCTTTAAGTGAATATAAAGCTGTAGAAGGAGTTGAAGAAAATAATAGTAAACAAAAAATTGTTCAAGCTCTTACCTACGTAGAGAACAGGGGTATAGAAATTAAATTCAGAAAAAAGATTCCCGGAACTATCCCTTTATTTCAAGTTTTAAGAGATGAAGAGAACCCGGCGAAAACTCTTCCAGAGTTCATAGTAATATACACAAATGTAGATATTAGTGTAACTATTGAACAAGTAAATGATGCTTTACATTTAATTGACAAGTTAGATAAAAACTGGGGGATGGTAGACAATCCTGAGGTAGTTGAGATAGAAAATATTATGTCAAGAAAATATTTAGAATGCTCTACTCCTAATGCAATTCATTTCTTACAAACTTCAGACATGACAATGCACTTCATCGTTGGATTTGATCCTTTCGAAGAAGTAGATAAACGTGGACCGGTTTATGATGCTATAGACACAGAGCGTGACTATCAGGATATTATGACCAATAACCCTACGGTTACAGACATGATAGAGAATTTCCGTATTGGAGATGCACTATCAGCTATGCAAGTGAATCTGGCCAAGGCGCATGCTGTATGGTATGCAGACTCGGCACCGTACCAGAACACCATGACCTATTTGAGAAAAATTGCTGCTATATGTGTAAATATGGGTGAGCAATATGGAATGCCAGAAAGAGAAATTCCTTTACAAGCTTAGTTATGGAAACAGTAATGGGAGATCATAATACAGTAGTTCATAAGAATTCTATTTTACTAGGATCGGGGCTTACATCTGAAGAGGATGGGGAAATAGTTTTAGGAAATTCTGATAATAATATTAGATTCAAACCTAGTGGACAGATAGTCCAAGGAGATAAAATAGTTGAGGTAGATCCGCTTCTGATCAAGAATTTGGATTATATATTCAGACAAACTATATCTACAATTTTATCACAACGTGTAGATCCAATTTTATTTGCCGGAGACTTTCTTTATTACATGGTAAATCCTGATACAAATATGGATGTACCAAATGATGCGTATTTGAAGGCTGAAAAGGCCCTGAAAAGATTTAAAGATACAGGAACAACTAAAAAACAATAACATATGGACTGGGTAATGATATTTATATCTTTAGGGATAGGATTAGTTTTCACATATTTTATGACTTGGTTAGTATTATGGGGTATACATCAGATGAACCCATGGCAATTTTTAAAATATTTATTAAAACTTAATAAAAATGGCTAAATCAAAAAACATACCAATTAAAGCTGGAAAGGATTTCCTTGAGAAATACGAAAAGGATCAAGTAATAATACTGACTTGGCATAAGGAATCGAATACTACAACCGTTACGACTTACGGAAAAACCAAAAAGGACTGCGACCAAGCAGCACTGGGTGGGAACGTGATTAAGAAAGGACTTGGTTGGGGTAACGAAAACTCCAGAGATGGTACCAGCAAAGTTAAAGAAGTTATGGATAATGCTGCTAATTGGGAAAAGCTGATGGCCAACCTAGATGCTGATGAGATAAAAGCTATTCAAAAAATAATTAAAGAATAATATTTTTGTATGAGACTGGAAGAATTTAATCTTTTTAACATAAAATCAAGAAAAATTAAAGGTTTTTCTATATTTTCTTTTAAATTTAGTAAGCCTATAAAAGGTCTCGATCCTAAGTACACTGGAATTAGAGATTATACTGAAAGATGTTTACTTGGATTATATGTCTTCCGAAATAAGTATATTACTATACATGCTATTTTTTACAAAAAAAGATTTAAGATAAATACTACGAAATGAGTGGAGGAGCATTCGAATATAAACAATTCCATATAAAAGAAATAGCTGGAGATATTCAATCTACCATCCAAAAGATGGGGAAGAAGAAGCTCCCGCACGAGCAGTTGTACAATTCCCCCGAGCATTTTGAGAAGTATCCTGAGGATGAGCATCACATAGTATACCCTCCAGAAGTAGTTATGGTTATGACCGACGCTATACAAATGCTTAAGTCTGCCCATATTTATACTCAAAATATTGACAAGTTTATATCTGGAGATATAGGAGAGGATGATTTAATAAAGAATATACAAGCGGATCTGGAAGATATGGGTCCATACCACGAAGAATTATGAGCACAGTAACATTTACATCAACAAACTACCCAGAAAAGGTTGAAATAGAGCCAGATTTTCCTAAGTGTTTATGCGGAGGAGAATTTCTGGTACAAGATTGTTATAATAAACGTAGGGTCCACAAAGGAACTATGGCCGACTGCAAAGAATGTGGTGAACATTTTGTAGCTCATAGCTATAAAGATATGAAGAGAGCCATACCAAGTGGTCAAATGGCTAGGTGGGTGCACAAGACCGGGTTATCCGAAGAAGAATACAAAGCTCATATTCTGGGAACATTCCCAACAGAAAAACCAAAAGAAGAAAAATCATGTCAGTAAAAATAACACAACATATGTTCTTCGGTGGAATTCCAACAATGGATTACGCTATAGACATCAATGGAATTAGAATTTCTCTGAAAAAAGAAGATTTTCGTGACTTTATTACACAAATTTCAGATATTTTACAAGAAGATTACGATAAAGTTGTAGAAAAGATCGAAAAATATAGAGAAACCCAGAAAAAAGTATCAGAAGTTCGAAAAGATCTAAGAAATGTATTCTGGAGTGGAGATGATGAAGACATGGATGCATTATTCTTTAAGAAAAGTGTAGAAGAAATAGATCAAAAGAAATTATGGGATACTTTAGAAAAACATAATGAGTTTTTCGGGTTCGCATAAATAAGTATAATACTAAACATAACATTTTTGAAATGAAGATTAGAGGAAGTAAAGAGGGCCATGTAATACTAGAAGAAGTATTTTCCGGCGTAGAATTAATAACCAGCGATGGAGAAAATATGGGAATCTGTATGAGAGATACAGGATTTGAGTTCTCATATCAAGGAGTATGGTATTCAGCCAAGAATGGAATACTAGAGCCTATGAAAACTAGTGATCGAGGGAATGTACTTGTAGATCAATCAGATAAAGATGATGCCTGTTCCCCGGGGCCCCGTAGTGCGGATCCGGCAGCAACCGGTAACTAAAATTATATCAACCAAACCTTTAAAGGCCTCAGAAACATTATGTCTCTGGGGCTTTTTTGTGTCCTATCCGGAAAGCTATCCGGTAATTTCCGGTAATATTTATAGCATCATTTACCGCATCATTTAGCGCATCACTTACAGCATCACTTAGTCGTACCTTAGTCGTTACTTGGTCGCTTTATCCAAAACTTATCCAATTGTATCCAATAACGGACATGTCCGATTAATGTCCGAAAAAAAAATATACTAAAAAATTTTTTGGTACATGTATTTCGTATGGCACCCCACCACCCCGGAAAAGGTGCGCCCCCTGCCGAGTTTTCGGGGTACACCCCCCATTTCAGGACCAACTCAAAACCCTGCTATATTTGATGGATGCTATAAGACTAAGAAAGTATTTTTATGTTTATGTTTAGGCTCTTCTTACACTCTTACAAGGTGTATAACTTTACTCTTTAAGCTTATGTTATGTATGTCTTTGTGTGTTTACTCTTCTTTGAGGTGTATATAATGGGGCTTAGGCTCTCATTAATCGCAAATCGCATTTAATCGCAATTTAATTACAATTTAATCGCATTTTATTTGGTAAATCCAATAACTTGTATGAGGTCAATCGGGCGTGTTTAAGCGTGTTTAGTGCGCTGGTATAGCGTAGCATGTATAATCGTAGATAGTTGATTAATCGCAAATTCGTCTATTTAATCGCAATGTCATACAACAATCTTTTTTAATATCCAAATATTATTAGCTTGTTTTTTAATTATTTTGGCTTACATTTGTAGAGTAATTAAGTAATACAATTATGAAGCAAGTATTTAAAGGGCAAATATTAACACGTACTAAGGTAGTGAATAACATACTTAGGACGTATCAAAAGAGAGAGGATGCAGACGTGTTTGACTGGTATCAGGAGGCGCATGAGTACGCACAACAGTTGAGCAGGCAGACGAGTACGGACGTTGCGAGGTGTTGCGGAATAATCGCAGCCCTAAGCCCTTTGAAAACGTGGGAGCAAAATAAAATCATTGCTTATAGTTTCCTTTCAAGTGGTAGAGGGCAACATACTAGAGTAATGAAGACAAAAGCCAGAGAGATACTAAAGAGAGGTGAAAACATCGAGACAATATGCGAGATATTGAACGGCAATAAGATAACAGCGTTCTTTATGAACATATTAAGACCTCAGGATAGTAGTATATTAACCATTGATAGGCATGCAATCGCAATTAGTTTGGGACGAGATGCAAAACAGAATGAGCAAGAGATAACAGCAGGGCAATATAATTTCTTTGTCGAGTGTTACACCATTGCAGCAGCAAAGGTAGATATTAAGCCAATAATGATGCAGTCTATAACATGGGAGGCGTGGAGACGATTAAAGAGACCACCAGAAGAGACCGACGACGTACCATTTTAAAAGAAAACGACAAAAACAAATAAAAATCGATAAAAAACTTTAAAAAAGTTAGGTTTTTAATAAAAAATAACTATTTTTACTATAAATTAAATAAAATCATTATGATAGTTGGAGCAAAAACACACGTAACAAGACAATTAACTGAGGCAATTCTTAAACAGAAGACGACCGTTGAAGTGCAAATACTTGACAAAGACAATGTACTTAATTTAATTGTCGTGCCGAGTTTACCTAAATCGCAAACCTCAGGCACTAGCACTCAACAGCATGCACACGCTAACCAGTTGGCACAAGGCATAGTTAGTAAGAAATTCAACCATTTAAGATAATAACCCCAAACCTATTTATATTATGGCACAAGGATTTAAACAAAGAGTAAGAAGTACGACCGACGGAGTTATAAAAGACTATTTATCGAGGCAAAAAGAGATAACAGCCTACGAAAATGACAAGCAACTAAACGACTTTAGAAACGATATTGCGTTTCTGGGTAAGGTTTAGGTTAATAGCGAAGTGTTTAGTAGTGGGGTGGTGACCATTTTTAGGGAAAATCACCTCATTTCTAAACCAATATTCTAACAACACCGAGATAAGTATATTACTAAACCTAACATTTTTAAACAACAACAATTATGAACTTAAATAAAATAGTAGTTAAAAAGACAAAAGTCTTAGTAACAAATGAAGTTAGTTTAAACAGCTATACAAAGAGAAGAGAGGCATTTAATGAATGCTTAGTTAAATCGCTTATAATGGGCGCAAGTGGTAACTGTTTAAAGCAGGTATCTAGGGCAGGAGTAACCGACGTAGAATTTAAAGCCATTAGTGAGGCTCAAAAAGAGTTTGAAAACTTAGTATCTAGGTTAGAGACAAAACTTTGTGTAGTACTTGACAACGTTATAACAGATACACATACATTTCACTAGAAATATGAAGACAACAGACTTAAACAAAAAAGATTGGCAGGATTTAATTGCCTTTGGTATAGTAGACACAGAAAACAATGGATTTGCTAATACAACAGATGCAGCAGACAATGAATTGCAAATCACACGTACACCTACTTTCATACGTTTGAAAGGTAAACAAAAGATATTTATGGTATCTTATTACTCAGGGTGTTTTTATCCTCTTTGGTATAGGGTTCAACATGGATTAACACCAGAGCAAAATAGTAGGGTTATAACAGTAGATAAATTGTTATAGGTATATATAGACTAAGATTAATCAGAGTACGCTCAAAAGATAGCCGTGGCAGGCAGGGGGCGCACGTTTAACAATAATATTATGGGAGCACCAAATTTTGCAAGACCTCAGAATGCTAGTAAGTATTTTGTAGTACTAACAAACACAGAAACCGAGTATAAACAATGCGAGGATTGTCTTCATAGGCATTATGACTATGAGCATGATTTAAAAACACTAGTTAATTGTGAAAATGATTGTGATAATCCAGAGTTCACCACCGAGACTGAGACACGCACACCCGACACTTTTGACTACGAGAATTTAAAAGAAAACTTAGGTGATAGTATTGCCGAAAATGGAGGTGAGGCACTTGATGAAGTTTTAGACCATGATAGAAATTATAATAAGCAGGCAATAGGAGCATTTTCAGAGGATAAAAATTTTGGAGATATAAACGCCGAAATAAAGTTAATCGCTTATATTCAATCTGCATACTATGAGGGTGCAACATTGGACTACCAAATACAAGTGTATAACGGTGGTGAGATGGTGGAGATTTACGACGAGGGACGACCATGGGAGAAGTGTACCATTGAGGACGTTGTTGAAGACCTATTTGAGACTAAATACGGTGAGCATGATTACTCAGATATGAATAGAGGTTTGAGGACAATACAAGCTAAGAATGCCGTTAAATGGTTAGAACAACAAAAAGAAGAGATAGGTAAACAGATCGAAACCATATTTGAAACCTATACTGAACATAAATTACAATGTAAAGGCGTATTTAGCAACGGTGAGGCTATTTACGAGACCGCTAACTAATTATTAATTAAAAATCTAAATACAATGGCAGGCAAGGCTTATACCGCACAAAGACCAACACAAGAACACATTAACAAGATGGTTAAACGCTCAAAAGAAGTGCATCTAAAACAAATGGAGGTTCTGGGTTCAGATAACACAACGTTTAATCGTGTTACAATGGAATCACATAAAAACAAGAAAAAACGACAAAAAAGATAAAAAAGTTTAAAAAACTTTGGTTTTTATAGAAAAAAGATTATTTTTACCAAAAAATTATTTGTAATGACAACAAAAATATCATATAGCACTTATTGTAACTTATTACTTGAAGTAATGAAAACAAGTCGTAAGGCTCAACTTAATTGCGACGTACCAAAACATATAAAAGGTAATTTGTATTTTAAATCTGAGCAAGGTATAAGTTATTTGCAGGTAGATGGCTTTATGGCAGGATTGTGTAGGATTAAAGATGGTGATGAGAATGTGGCGCAAGTGCATCAAGAGGCACGCAAATACTTTGGAGGGTATTTTTTAGAGTGCTACGAGGGTAAACTTGTAGAGTTATACGAATCACAAGGATTTGATATTGTAGGGCGTGTTAAGTTTGATGAGGAGCAAGCCAAAGAGGGGTGGCAAAAAGATAGAACGTTAAAAAATAAACCCGACGTTGTTTTTCTTAGCCTATATGATAAGCCAACAAGATACGGCTCTTATGATTTAATTTATAAATATGCGCAAGCAGATACTTCATGGATGGTACGTATTAATGTACCTCAACGAGATAGCGAGTTTAAATTTTGCTATTCCATTGAAGAGGCAATAAAAGGAATTGGATGCAAATTAGACGATTTAAGAGAGTTTAAAGCATTGGACAAGGTAATTTACCGTGCAGACGATAAAACGACAATTACGGTTATTAAGCATGAGCGTAACAGCCCAAATAAGGTTAAGACAATAATAAAAAGAATATAAAGACAACAATTATGAAAACATTTATAGTATTAATTCCAACAGAGGATAACCATGATGCACGTAAGCAATGTGAGTTAATCGAAAACAACAAATATTCATTAGACAATGAGACCGCTTATAATATTTTATTAGAGGTTAACAAGTCCTTAGGTTTAAATGAGGGCAGTAAAATAGAAGTTGAGGCTCTAACCGATTTTATGGATAGAGTAAATGATGAAGAGTTTAACCCAGATTTATATTTTATTTCTTATGTACACTCAGAAATGAGAGAAGAGATGTTAAATAGTGATAAGATACGATATATCAAAGATGTTATACGCAGGCATGGGGCAGTTACGTGTGCAGAGTTGGAGGCAGAGGCTTCACCATGTATTTCAGTCATTGGAGATACTTCTGTTCTGGTTGAAGAGTTTAACGAGGACGTTGTTAATACTTTTACTTATGTAAATGGTATGGAAGTTAATAGTGGTACACTTGATTATGATGAGTTAGACGTGGACGTAATTGACGATATATACACCTTAATTGAGGAGTATGAAACCGAGCAGGACAAGACCGCAAAAAGAATAGAAGACTAATTAAAATTTGTAACTATGAAAACAATAATCGCAAAAGTACAAATTCAATTCGACCAATTTAGTGATGGTAATTCAGAGCAATATACCATGGAAACTATTGAAAGAATAAATGAGGTGTTGCAAAGAGAATTTAATGATATTTCACCTATTATATTTGGTAATAATATTGACTCCTCAGATATTGAGGTTGCAACAGAAGAGGATGAAGACGAGGATTATCAATCGGAGTGGGTATGTACAGACCCAGACAATAAGCAATATGGACGACAATTATCAGAGAATAAATTTGAGTTCAGGGAAAAGAATCATAACGTTAAGGAATATAATGATGAAGAGATTGAAATGACGATTGATTTAGATGATTATAATGAGGAGAGACAACGTTACTATGCCTTAGGATATTATAATTCATTAGAACATCTAAAAGAAGAGTATGGCGACCAATGGAAATGGATATTAGCCGAATGTATATTTGAACAAGAAAGCGGATTATATTAACAATAAAACACTCAACAAAGCCCATCGCTTTTAGGTCAATAATATTGAGACCTAGATATCTCTTCCAAACGTAGGGAGAATGAAACAGCCATCGCAAATATTTGAGAGTGTTCTTTTAAAACAGACAACAATGAAAAAGTTTTTATTTATCGATACATGGAATGGAGAATGCATGTCAAATTCCACAGCAAGTATTGAAGTGCTAAACAATGATGCACATGCCAAAGATAGAGCGTTAGAAATGGCGTTATCGTTTAACAACAATAAGCAGGGACTTGTACAGCACATAGCAGATGCACCAGAGGGTTTTAGGTTACAATACACCTCACATGGTATTCCAGAGGATGCAGGCGCAGTTCACATGCTTGATTTTGATGAGGCAACAGTTGGTGTCATAGTTATACCAAATGTCAATCATTATGAAGTAGTTACCACCCAGAAAAGATGGGATGAGGTTCAGGAGTATGTTAAACAAAATTCTGAAAACTATGAACTAGGTGAGGATATTTTTGGTTCATTACATGAGGCTATGGAGAATGAATATGACTGGATTTTAATTCCAGTTGCAGACTTATTCAAAAAGACAGAAGAGCAAATGGAGTTTGTCGAGGGTGATGGTGTAGAGTTTGAGACATGGCAACATAAGACTACAAAGGAATTGTTTAAAGTTCCTATTGAGATTAATCGTAACTTTGCAGCAGCAGAAAAAATATAATTATGTACGTTTTAAGAAGAGAAGACCAATCAAATCCTTTTGCAGTAGTATCTGACATAGTGTCAGATGAAAAGGTAAAGAAAGCTATTAAGGAAGAGTTAGCAGCAGAATCAGTTGAAATTCATAACTGGGAGCAACACCTTGAATGGGGAGAAAGTCGTGATTTAAAATGTAGTGTGATTGATGAAGATGGGGACACGTATAAATGGGAAATTGAAATTACAAAAGTAGTAAGTTATATTTAATAAAGTTCTTTGATAGTGTTAGGGTTAATCCCTATTAGTGAGTGTGTACTATGGAAAACCGTTTAGCGGGAAACTAATTTGAGAGGTACAAAAAATCGAAAAGCCTCGGGATGTAATAAACCCGACCTGTTTAAACGTACAGATAGATAAGTTATACGAAATTAGTCAATGTGATACATGCAGGTTTGCTCAACACCGTAATCAGTCGGCATGGGGTGGGAGAAATCTAATACCTATGAGAACAGAGCCAGTGGCATGAACCTATCGGACACAACGAGGTGGACTAACAGCTATCAAAGAATTTAAAAAGAAATTATGGAAACTAGAAGATACTTTAAAGACTTATATCCAGTTACTCAGGAAGAGGAAGCAATACTAAGAAAAGTATATGAGCCACCTTATTTAGAGTTTAGAGATTTACCAATATATTCAGCTACTAATACTTGTAGCCACGGTGCAAATGATTTACTATTATTCATTGAGAATACGAGAAATTTGCATACCGAAATGGAAAATATTGAGAAACGTATTGCTAAAGGATTAACAACAAGTTCTTCTATTCATTATGACCATGTTGAGGTAGGACTTATAAGAAAATTAATTACAACAGCTAAAGAGCAATATGAAAGAGAAGTAGGTGAGCCAGTAGTTAAGGTTGATAATAACGATATCTATGATTATTTTAAGATACCCAGAAAGAGATTAAACTTTGAAGAAGCTAAAAAGTATTATGATAAAGTTTCACCTAATATGGTTGAACCTGAAAGGAAATATGAATTTAAGTTGAGGTATAACGATACACAGAATTCTACCTATAAACTTTATGGAGTTGAATTAAAATCTCATCACATGGATTTAAGATGGGGTAACAAAGCAAAAAGCGTTTATGCTGCTTTGAAAGAGATAAATGTAAATGCTGGAAAAATTTATGCATGTAATGGTTACGGAAGTAAATCAAATGAGAAATATATACAGATTTATGTTTATGATTATATTGATAGAGACTGGGCTTTAAACCATGTCGTTAACTATCTTGTAGACAATAAATTAATCGAATTAAAATAATATATTGTTGTTGTCTTGGGGGAGATAACGTCAAACCCACAACAACAGAAAAATTAACATTAAAGACAACAGTTATGAATTTTTTAGTAATCCACACTCACAGATTTGGCACTAGTACATACGGTGTGAGTACAGACGAAGCCATCACAGCTTTTATCAATGAAGATAATCCTGCTACTGATGCACAATTAGAGTTAATTAAAACTCTTGACATTGAATTTGAACCAGACCGAAACGAATCGATCGATATCGTTAAGTTTGATACAGGGTTTGTTAATCTTGATGGTGATAAGGTAGAAGAGCCTTGGGAATCTTATGAGGAGTTTAAAGAAAGAGCCGAAGAAATGGTTGCAAGGTTGAACTTTGACACACCAACTGATAGTGAAATGAGAGAGGCTTACGAAATATATCTTGGTCAACCTGAGGAAGACCCAAGTGGAAATATTGTTCTTTGGACTGAGTTTGCCATCTCAAACGTAGTAGAGCAGCAAGCCAAGGACAATGCAGAGAAAGAAGTAGCCGACCCACTAGCGCAGCACCGTGAATTCTTTGACCTAGTTATCCGACCTCGTTTAATTGAGATGGCTATTGACAGTTCATTACCAATGGATATGACAGAAATAGACTTCTATCATTTTGAAGAAGCAGCAAGGTTACAATTACAAGCTGATGGTAAGATGGAAGCTAAAAACCCATTTGCCAAGTACATTGAGTACAAAGGTCAAGAATACCCGACCCGAACTTTCTTAGTACAAATCCCTGATGAGGATGAGCCAAGAGAGATAACTATAAGCGTTCAATCGCTTAGTGATGCCATGGGAGATGGTGTTGAAATGTTTGATACTGAGGAAGCAAGAATTGATTCTGATGTATACTTCTATGTGGAAGATGAGATTATCAAAACAACTTTCGCTAAAGAAATTTGTGAGAAACATTTAGATACAAAAGTTGAATTTAAAGAAGAAATACTTTAATTATGAAAGCAATCGCAATATTAATAAAAGGTGGACTTGTAGCAGGAGTTTACAATGTCCTAAATGCACCTGAGCAGAGAGTATTTATTATCGATGATGATAACTTGGCTCAATCAGGAGATAGAGAAACAGAGGCTCTTCAACAACTTGAAGGCTATGAGCCTGATGGAGATATAGAGTTCAACGAAATTCATTCAGAACTTTCTAACTGGATTAGTTCAGAGGATTTAGTAGATACTCAAGAAGAGGTGTTTCTTTCTTGCTGCCATACAGATGAAGGTGTATATGTATCTTCGGCTTGTATAGCAGTTAATAGAGAACTGAAACGTAAGATTAAGTACTTACAGGAGGTAATGAAACAAAGCCCTATTTTAGATTCAGTTGCATTCAGAATGAATGACCGCATCAAAGAATTATATTCAGAGGATGCAAATGACCTTGCCGATGGTTTAGAGCCTGAGGTAGAAAACGACTTTAGAGTTGAATTGGTAAACTTTGTTCTATACAAACACATGGGATTAAAGATAGAAGTCCTTGGGAAAGATTCTACGGATGGATTTGAGTTAGAGGCATCTCAACTTTTAAAACTGGTGTAGTCATGGAAAAAGGATTCTATTGGATTAAGTACATGGATAATTTAGTGGTTGCTGAGAGAGTAATTGATAAAGATGATGGTGTAGATTTTTGGACACTTACTGGGTCTGCTTACACTATCTATGACCATGAGGTTGAAGTTATCAAAAAGGTAGCACTAGACCAAACTGAACCTAAGAATGATATACTTTCGTTCTTAACATTAGGTACTGATGATTATCCTGAGGTACACGAGTGGATGGCTTGCTTTTCTAAGGTTATTTACAAAGACCAAGAAGACCTTGGAGAAGACCTATACTCATCCGATCTACATGAGCCTCATGCTCTTTTGAATGAAGACACAGAAATTCCTCCATTTATGGAGAAGTTTAGAAGTCTTTTACAAGAGATGGACGTAGCATATGTTAGATTTGTAGACCACTAATTATGAAAGAAGAATTAGTAGAATATCTAAAGACCAAACACATAAGCGGAGTAACTAGCTTATGGGGTGAAGCCAAAACTTATTATAAAAATAAGGGTATACCAATGGGAGGAAGTTATGCCTCTTGGAGTACAGATATCAGTGTATCATTAAACATTGATGGCGAAATTAAAAGATTTAAAGTAGAACTAGAAGAAGTAAAATAATTATGAGCAGGTTTAAAGTAGGTCAAACAGTTTGGAGTGGTAGAGGAGAACATCTTGAAGAATTAGTAATTGAAAAGGTACATAAAAATCCTTTAATTCCAGTAAGACAATACACATTTGTTGGTAAAGGTTTTGCAAGTGGTGAACAAAGCTTAAGAGCCACTAAAGATGGTAGAGATTTAACTATAAAAGAATGTATGGTTAATGATAAAGAAATGGAGTTTAGGTTTAATACTTTAGGTAGTTCAATGCGCCAAGTAATTGGAGAACGTGAAGCTGGTATGATGGATAATTTATCTGCATTTGATAACGTTAGAGTTAATTTTAAGCCTAGTTTACAAATGTGCGAATGGTTGAGAGATTATGCTGATGGGAGATTAATTATACATGTAGATAGTGGTCAAGGACATTTAGTAAGAATGCTTAAGATGACTAAAGCTAGAGTAATGGGGATTGAACCTAACATCAATAAAGAGTGGTGGATAAAATTTAGGATGCAAAGAAATGGTGAAGGAGTAGATTTAGACATAAACGAAATACTTCAAGGTACTTTAGAGCAGCGTAGACGAATAGTAGAAGGTTTAGGGAATAATGCTTTATTAGTTTTCACTAGACCAAAGGATTCTGAGAGTTTAAATTTTGCTATTAATAATTTCTTTGGAAAATCTGAGATATTATTAATAGAGACAGCAGACCTTAGTAATACTGACCCATGGAAGAAATTAGAACATGAGGGAGTATCAGAAGATAATGAAGTAATTTATTCATTAAATAAATAATTATGAGTAAGATAATAATGGTACAGGATATAGTGGAGAAGAAAATAACTCTTTCAGAAGCTAAGAAAATGGGCATAATGCACGAAGGAGAAGTGTTTACATATTTCGATCAAGGGCTTACAAGGCATGTGTATGCTAATGAGGACAAGACTAAAGTAATTAAACTAGAAATGAGTAATGTTACTCAGTTCAACGAGTTAGAGGACAAGATTTATAGAAATGCTAAAAAGGAGCATAAGGCTAAAATGGCTAAAACTAAATTAGTTAATGGATTTATAGAGCAAGAATTCGTTATGCCTATTAAGTTTGGAGGGATTAGGTTAACTATGGAGCAAGTAAGATTTGCTACTAGTTGTAGAAATGAAGTTGGATTCAATAAAGAAGGTGAGTTAGTTTGTTTTGATTTAGACGAATATAAAAAATATTAGGAATGATAGTAACATTAGGTAGATTTACAGACGGTAAGAAAGAATGGGTTTCTCTTATTATAAAAAATATTCAAGTAGCTCAAAAAGCTGCTAAGGATATTATGGGAAGTACCGTAACTAAAGCTAATTTAAGCCCACACCCATTATATGCCAGTAAAAAAGTAGTGGACGAGGAGTTTTTTGTTGATTTTGGTACGGTGAGAACAGCATTTAAAGATATTTGTAGCCACCTTTATAAAGATGAGCATGTAGTAATGAATATTAATGGAGGTTATCTACCTATGGCACGTATTGAATGGGAATTATTAGAAGAAACTAAATTTGAATTAGGAGAAGGTAACTTAAATAATTTAATTCAGCAACAAAACGGTAATATAGAAGAATTTAAAAGAATAGAAGCATGAATAAGGAAAGAGATTTAATATTTGATTCTACATACTCCAATATTAATGAGTTTATTTCAAACCACAAGGATGTCCCTAGCTTGGTTGACTTATGTATATATTTGGGTGGGTTATTTACAAAAGTGCCTCCTACAGAAATGCAAAAAGAATTTATAGGAGAGTTTTTTACACATGAAGCATGGGCTGAATTTGTTCAAAGAACAGTTAAGCCTGATAAATTTTGGAAGCATATTCCACCTTTTGACTTTGTAACTATAAGGGCAATATTAAGTTTTGAAACCATGCTTTTAGTAGAAGAGGGTATGAAAGAATTTAAGAAGGTGTCAAAACGTAAGGATAAATTAGAACAAGAGAAAAAGACTTTAAAGAAAGACCTTAAAGAAGCTATTTCAGATAGTTATGAGGATGGTATATTTTATAAAGATAACGGTTGGTGTAATACAGCAGACGTTTTAGTTAAACATAAATTAATCACTTTAAAAGAAGACTAATGGAGACAACATTTAAAGCATCAGAAAAACGACAAATTTTAGAATCTCATATCAATTTCTTTGGATTGAATTGGGATGTAGTAGAGAGACATTTTCCAAACTATAGTAGTTCGGACGATATATTAAGGTTAGATATTATGACCAGATTTTTAGATGGGGAACACGTAGACGTGGAAGACCTATCTGATTTAGATGCTGGTGGAGACCCTTACAAACAATACATTGGATTATACCAAGATATCTTAGATCGAACTTTATATAAAGTTAAGGCACTGGCACCAATGGGTAAAGATTTTATACCTCAAGGTGTAATACTTGACAAGTTAAGTAAGTACGAAATTGAAAAATGTGTCTTGGCAAATATAGAGTGCAATTTATTTGGTCAGAGAATTCATTTTAGTATAGCAAGAAAAGAAGAGGGGTTCACATTACAAGCTGGAACTTATGTTAATGATGATATTGCTAAATGGGAAGGTGGAAATCACTATTACATACACCCTGAGTATAATCATAAACAGGTAGCTGAATTAGCTTGGGAAGCTTGTGAGGCGTTTGTCGCAGGTCAATTAGATGCAGCATTCCAGTTCAAAGGAAAAGCTATTTTCAAATCTAATCTTGAGATTAATGTCGAGTGCTAGGAAATTAATTCATTCTGGCACAGAATGGACTGAAGCTTTGATTAACCTTCAGAAAGACCCAAACACATTAAGTGTGGATGAGTTGCGTGATCTGAAGCGCATGGCTCGGGATTGGCAGCAATGTCCAATCAGTGACCTACCAGACGATCTTCCTAGGGTCAAGTCTGGGATCTGGCGAGGCGAACCCACCGACCCTGAAATGTTTGAGTTGGGTCTGAAATTTATGAAGTCTTTTTTAGAAGAAAACTTTAATGAGGCTGCTGTAATATTTAACAGAATACATGTTAGATACAAAATTATGGGCTGGTCAGGAATTTTGCAAGTTACGGTACGTAAGGCTGGGCTTAGGATAGAGAGATAATAAAATTTTCTTTTATAATTTATAAAATTATTGTATATTTGCGACATGGAATTAAAAGTAGTATCAGAAGAAACAGCTAAATTAGCTAAAGAGAAAGGATTTAATCAGAATCCATATGTAGCTGCTAAAAATGGTAGCAGAGCATATTATCCAGAATTTACAGATGGGTCTGGAAAAGTAACTAAAAATGATCCATTGTATAATCTTGAACATGTAATTGCTATAGCACCTAGTTTACCTATATTAAAGCAATGGTTAAGAACTGAGCATAAATTACATGTGCAAGTTACTGTAGAACAAATTGTTGGTGATACTACTGTTTACCAAGCTGAAATTATAAAGGAAGATAAAGATGAACCTAAAACTGGGGTTCTAAGAAGTTATAAAATAGCAGGGCTTACAGACCATGATGAAATTCTAGAGCAAATTATTCAAAAAGCATTAATAACATTAAAATAATTATGGAAAATACAGATCAAAAAGACAGTACATTTAGATTTATAGATGTTGACGTAACAACATCAGCTTCCGAATTAAAAGTAGGGAGAACTAAGAAAATTAAATTCCTTGAGTGGGCTAAAGTTTTAGTTCTATTACATGAGCAGGGAATTGAATCGGTAACATTTGGAACAGTTGATAATTCAGTTGATGAATACCCAGCGTTCTATGATACCAATGGTAACAATCCTTTTATTAAGGTATGGGTTAAGTTGGATGAGGATCGTTTTGAAATTACTTATCCAGTAATCGCAAATCAAGGTGATACATTTAAAGTTGTAGAGCGTCCTTCTCAATTAGATATGGAATTCTCTAAAGCTAGAGCATTTGTAAAATGTGTGGCGATCAACACAGGACTAGGGCTGAAGCTTTGGTTAACTGAAACACAAGACCTTGCCAATGTAGTTGATGAGTCTTCTATGGATAATAAACAGCTTACTGAGGAAGTGGAAGATACTATGGTTAAATTAGCCATGGCTCTTAAAGATAGAGACCAAGCCTATGCATTAATTGGTACAACTCATGAGATTTACGATGAGTTCTGTAATCGTGATGATATTGTTGCTTTTGAGCAAAAGATGGGATGGTATGCTACTTTAAAAGTTGCTATTCATAACCTCAACAGTATTGAAAAGCAAAATCTTGAAGGAGCTGAAAAAGGTGTAGTTGCCAATGAAAAAGTTGAAACTTTACCTACGGCACAGAAAGGTATTGAAATGACAGTTACTAAAGGGACTGCATTTGAATTATTCAAAGAAGAGTTTAAGTTGAAAAACTATGATGATATTAATGATCTGGTTTCTAATCAAAGAAACTCTGCTGATGATATGAAATCTTTTGCTAAAAGATTAGGAATAGAATACACTGGGAAAGTGGGAACTAGAGAAGTGATTCTGAAAATGTGGAATAACCAATAACCATGGAAGATAAACTAAAAAAGGAGTTAGAAGAATTAAAGTCTGATGAAAGGCTTTATTACGAGGCTGCTACAGTTTTTGCCAATGCTCCATTAGCACTAATTCAATATGGGAAAATGGCTCAAATTAATCTAATTGAAAAACTATTAGGTTTAGAAACATCATCTTTACCTTTAAAAAAGTAATTAAATTTATGTCGTTATTATATTATTTTCTAGGCGTAGTAGGATTCCTCATTTTCTGCGCAGGATTTTTTAAGAAACCAAATAAAAACAAAAGTGAAGACACCAGCAAAAGGACTAAATAAGAAGAAAGCAGAAATTCAAAGGAATTTTGATATCCCTCGATATACTCTTGAGCCATATCGTGGAATGTCTACTAAGCACCAATGTCCTGCATGTGGTAGAAAAAATAAATTCACCAGATATGTAGATGTTACTACAGGGGATTATATTGACCAGAATGTAGGTAGATGCGATAGGGAGATTCAATGTGGACATCATAAAAAACCTTCAGAACATTTCTCTGAGTTGAAGAACCATTATGTTTCTAAAGAACAGGTGAAACCAGAATTTGTTGGTGCGAATTTCTATATACCTTCAGTAATTGATTCTAAATTTGTATTTGATAGCCTTTCTGATTATCAACATAATAATTTAGTTCAATATTTAGGCACAGTATTTCCAAAAGAGAGAGTGTATGCCGAGGCGTTCAAGTACTTCGTGGGTATTACTCCTGACTGGGATGGGGCTACCGTCTTTTGGCAGATAAGTAATATGGGCGAAGTTCGTACAGGTAAGATAATGATGTATGCGGAAAACGGTAAAAGGATGAAAGAGCCTTATGACCTCATCAACTGGGCGCATAATTATTATAGTGATTATAATTTGGTACAATGTTTATTTGGGGAACATTTGGTGACGGAATTTACTGAAGTGGTTGATATTGTTGAATCGGAAAAGACTGCTTTAATATGTTCGATTAATAATCCAGATAAAACTTGGCTGGCTACAGGAGGTATAAATAATATTCAAATAAGTAAATTTGAGTGTCTTAAAAATAAAAAGCTGAGGTTTCATCCTGATAATGGTGCATATAATGTGTGGAAGGAGAAGATCGATCTTCTTGATCCTAATCTATTTACAGGTATTGAAATATCTGATTTTATGGAAAATAATGCACATAAAGAAGGTGATGATTTAGGAGATGTAGTTTTGGACGGAATTATCAAAAAACTTCAAAAAAGTAATAAAAATTAGTATTTTTTAACTATATTTGTAACCTAAAGTAATACATTATGAAAAAATCAATTTTAATTTTAGCACTATTATTTAGCTTTTCTTGTTTCGCACAGACTGAGCTAAACGATCCTGAGAAAAATACTCAATTTGCTATTACATTTACTCAAGATGGTAAATTAACTTTTTATAAGGATGATGCAGGGAATGTACCTTTTACATTAGATGCCACTTTAAAAATGGAATGGAGACCTTATTCTACTAGAACAGGGTATTTTTCAGTAATACCAAATGTAGAATACGCACCATTAGCTGGGGGCGATTATTTCTCTTATGGAGTTTGGGGTGGTTATACATTTGATGAATGGATAGAACTACCTACTTTTGGAGCATTAAATAAAGAGTTTATTGATATAGATGTAATGCCATATGCAGGCTATAATATAATTCAAAGAAAATGGGATCATAAACCTTGGCAGAGAGGGGCAGAATCTTATGGTTCTTTTCATATGGGTCTAGAAATCACATTTAAGGTACATGAGAATGTAGGGTTTGTATGGGATTTTAAATTCAACGATAGACAAGATCAGAAATCAGAATTTCCAGTAGGAGCAGATGACGGATTATCATTTAATTTTGCTTATGGAATTAAGTATGAATTTTAGATAAAATCAATTATGAAAAAGGCTATACTAAAAATATTAAATAGGAATTCTACATCAATTGGAGATGTAGTGGTTATACCTCAGGCTTTATTTGAAAGAATATCTGAGGAAGTAGCAGAGGCTTCTAATGTAAATGAGACCCAGACCCTACCAGAGGGGGAGATGAAAGAATTTGTGATAGCTGTTATAAAGCTTTCTGAATCTGTTCACCAAAAGAGGAAGAAATATCTTCCTAAGATGACAAGGGAAGAGTTGGAGACCTTAGCAGATGATCTTTGGAGAAAATTTAAATACGAAATAGACGTACCACAAAAAGGATAAAAATGAATAAACATTATAAATTATATGAAGTAGGTGGATGTATCAGGGATGAAATTCTTGGTATAAAAAGTGGAGATGTAGACTATTCTTTTGTATGGGATAATCCTAATGCATTTGATTCAGTAGAAGATGCATACAATACTATGAATAGAATTCTTGAGGCTGATGGATTCAGAGTTTACAAAACTCATCCTGATTGCTTTACTACAAAAGCTAAATTCCCAGAAGATCACCAATATGAAGGGGATGCGGATTTCGTGATGGCCAGAAAAGAAGTAGGTTATATCGAGGGTACACGCACACCAATAGTGGAAGTAGGTACTCTGGAGGACGACCTATCCCGCCGAGACTTCACCGTGAATGCTTTGGCTAAAGGTGAGGATGGTAAAATCATAGATTTGTATGGAGGCAAAGAAGATCTTGAAATAAAGATTTTGAGTACTCCATTAGACCCTGAAATAACATTTAATGATGACCCTTTAAGAATTTTAAGAGGTTTAAGATTTTCAGTTACTAAAGGTTTCCATTTAGGTATGGATGAAATAAGAGCCATTGAAAATTTTGATGTGTCTAAAATGAAAGTTGTCTCTGTTGAGAGAAAGATGGCTGAACTAACTAAAATGTTTAAGCATAGCACTAAATGGACATTACATCATTTAGAAGTTCTTAAAATTTGGAATAAAGACCTTTGGTTGGATTTAATCGAAAATGAGCAAGGAATGTGGTTAATGCCAACTAATAAAAAGAAATAATTATGTTTTCATCTCTTATATCTAGTAAAGATAAAAATAGTATTGAAATTTTACGTAAAATTTTATACGATTATAATTTTAGACATAATTTTTTATCTGAAGAAGACAAAATATATTTAAAAAATGAAATTCAAATTCTTGAACATAAGGGATTAAATGTATTGGTTGGGGAAAAAATAAAAAGTTTAAAAGAATTTTTAAATTCTCAGAAAGATGAAAATGTAATTAAATTTACTAAAAAAATTATAGAAATATTACAAGATTGGATAGATAATCCATGTAAAGACACCAATATTGATTATAATTTATTAGAGTTAGTGAATAAAATTAATAAAAAGTGATAGTAGAATTATTCAAATATGCAATAGGTATAACAGCAGTAGGTTACTTCTTCCTATTCATATTTGCTATATATTTAGAACGTAAAGAAAAACGAGAAAGACGTAGAAAAAATGAAAAGATTTAAACTTATTAAAGAATATCCGGGAAGCCCTAAATTAGGTACTGAAGTAACTCGTGCGCTAAGACATCAACATTATAATTTTAATGGAGGGACTTTCAAAGATGCTTTATCTATAATGTCTGTTGAAGAAAACCCAGAGTTTTGGATAGAAGTTAAACCACCTTTAGCTAAATCTGAAGATGGTGTAGATATTTACGAAGAACAAAGAGTTTTTTGGGTAATTATGACTGATTTAGGCCCTAAATTACATGTAGAAGGTAATTTTACTAGGTGTCACATAGTTTTAGGCGTACCAAAATATTATAAATTCTTTTCTTCTAAAAAAGCTGCGGAAGAATATGTTGAAGATTATAACAAGCCTAAATTTCAAATTTTAGGATTTACTGATGGGTTCAATCATTATTTTAAACTATCTAATAATAATTTTACTATAAACACAGCTTATGAGTATAATATTCAGAAGTTAATTGATAGGAAAGATTGTAAAGTCACTAAAATAAAGAGAGAAAGTGATGGTGAAATATTTATGATTGGTGATAAACTTGAAATTGGTTTATTATCTGAAATTCATATAGGTGAACCATGCTTAATTGAAACCGAAGAAGGTAGTACACAACCTTTAGAACATGTGGTTAAACTAAAACCAGTGTTTACTACGTATGATTTTGTAGATATATTTGCAGGTGATAATTATTTTGTTTTAGATCCTGATAGTCTTTGCTTAGGTGCAGGGGCTATAAAAGCAACGAAATATTCAAATGATGGTAGAAATACTTTATTAAGATTCTCATCTAGTGAAGCTGCCAAAGAATATGCCAGAGAGAATTTTGTTTTAGGTCAAACTCAATGTGGAGGTAAAATAATGTATGGTGATGAGTTATTTTGCGTTAAAGAGTGGAAAATTAAATCAGTTTGGGATTGTGCTTTTACGGAAGATAATGTAAAATATTTCAAAACTCAAGAAGAGGCTAAGGAATATGTAATTTTAAATAAGCCTTGTCTTTCTATAAATGATGTAGCGAGTGTTTATGTTACAGCAAATAGAAAATCTAATAATCCTCGTTTTGCAATTCAAGGATGGTGTAAACAAGCAGGTCAATTAAGACGCTTGGCAATACGTAAATTGAAGAAATAATGACAGTAGAACAACTTAGGGAAAAAGGCTGGATTATATTTGAGGCCATAAGCGGGAGTCGTGCGTATGGTACGGAACTTCCAACATCGGACACCGATATCCGTGGCGTATTTGTACAACCTACCGATCAGATTTTGAGAGGAGATTGGATTCCACAGATATCTGATAAGACCAATGACGTTACTTTCTATGAGATAGGTAAATTCATTGAATTACTTCAGAAGGGTAACCCAAATATCTTAGAGCTTTTAAATGTGACTGAGGATTGTGTTGTGTATCAACATGCAGATTTCATTAAATGGTTCTGGATGGATAAGAATAAATATCTAACTCAGAAATTAAGGCACACATTCTCTGGGTATGGTTATGCTCAAATAAAGAAGGCTAAGGGACTTAATAAAAAGATTCATAATCCCCAGCCAAAGGAGCGTAAAACTCCAGCAGACTTCTGTTATATCATTGAAGGAGCTAAATCTAAGCCATTATTAAAGGAGTTTTCTTTGAATTCTCTTAAAAATGCTGGTGTAGTATCGAACCAAAACGGTAAAGGATTATATTTCCTTTATCCAAACATACCTAGTAACAAAGAAGGCCAAGATTATTACTTCCAATTTAAAGGATTAATAAACGAGGATGAGACTTCAAATGGATTAAGGTTATCTCATATTCCAATGGCTTATCTAGACCATAGAAAAGCATTATTAATTGAGGGTTATAATCATTTCCAAGGTGTAACAATCTGGTATGATGAAGATGCATATAAAATGCATTGCAGGCAATGGAAAGAATATTGGGAATGGGTTGAGGCCCGAAATGATGATCGTTATAAGGATAATATGAAAGGTGAAGTAGGTTACGATCATAAAAATATGATGCATTGCGTCCGTCTTGTGGAGATGGCCGAAGATATAGTTACCAAAAAAGCAGTAGTAGTACGACGTCCTAACAGAGATTATCTACTTTCCATCAGGAATGGGGAACATAAGTACGAAGAATTACTTGAGATGGTAGAAAAGAAGGTTGAAGGATTAGAAGATTTATTTAAAAATTCTGATCTTCCACACAAAGTTAGCCTAAATTACTGTAAGGACTTATTATTAACAATAAGAACAGAAAGTTATGAAAGGATTATTAAATCTAATACAGAATCTGGGAAGTAAAACTGTGCCTGCAAAGGAAGAGTTATACATCAGAGATACGATAATTGAAATGTTGGCTGCACCAGAGGCTATCAAGTTGATACCTCCTATGGGTGATGAATGTATTCTAGTAAATCCGTTTACTGAGATATATTTAATAGTCACAGATGGTAGGATAGTTATAAGAAATCACGATTTTGTGGTTAACAAACAAGTTAACACCTCATTTAGTGATTCTCTTAAAAGTCTTATCAAGGACAGCATTCAAGAGGATGTTGAGAAAATTAAAAAGGAATATTTTGCCAATGAAATGGATCTTTTAAGAACGATCTATTTAAAAAATAAAGCGAAAAATGGAGACGATTAATTACGGAATTAGTAGAAAATACCTTTCCCATTGGGGAATAAATGAAGCTCTACGTGAAATTATGCAGAATTTTATGGATGCTGGGGAATATAAAGTTTCTTACGGTAAAGATGATATCTGTATTTCCAACTCATTTGTACCTAAAAATCTAGAGTTTTTAGCGTTAGGTAACTCTGCTAAAGAAGCTGGTAGCCGAGGTAAATATGGTGAGGGACTTAAAATGGCTTTACTTATTTTTGCTCGGGAAGGTTATGATATTATTATCCAAACTACGGAGAAGAATATCAGGCCAGTATTTATCGATACTTCAATTGGTGAAACATTAGCACTTGAGGTAGATAATGGTAAAGTAGATGAGGGGGAAACTCCTAACAACTTTTGTATTTATTTCCGTATGCCTTATGATATTTGGAAAGAATATTATGATTCTGTAATCAAACCTGAGGATGTTATTTTCGATGATGGATATTACGGTAGAATAGTTGAACGAGAGGCAGGAAACCTTTATTGTGGAGGTTTATTTGTTAAGCATATAAAGAATCTTAGTAAAGCCTATGATCTCAATGTGGCGCATTTACCATTGACCAGAGATAGAAATTTACCTGTTGCACTTGATGTAAACTGGGCTTGTTCTAAAATCAATAGTAAATATGGTCAATTAAAAGTAACTGATCTTACTTATTCTGATACAGAATATGTAGATGATCTTCCAAAGGAAGTTAAAAAGCAAATAGAACCTAAATTAGTAGGTAATTCCATTGAAGCTACTTACAAACATGAAGGTCAAGATGTTGTTATCAAAAATGATCACGTAAAAGCTATAGTTTTAAAAGATAGTTTCTTTAAATCTACAGTTAAAAAGCTTAGAAATTATCTATTAGATAAAATAGGTGTGTATGAAATGTTGGTCCAGTTTAGAAATAAACATATCCACAATTCTCAGGCCCGAGACGAATTTAATGTAATACTTGAGAAATTAAAACCATGAGACAAACACAATATTTCTTTCAAAATCAAGATGCTAACATTTTAGCTACTACTTGTAGTGCAGATATTACTCAAGGTGAAGACTGGGATGAATATTTAATTCATGCTTATATCCGAAAAGATAAAAGTCTTCCAATGGTTTACTTAGATATTTATCCTTTAGTGATGAATGACTATGAACTTAAAATTGAAACTATATATGAGTTTGTTAAATACATAGTTGAAGAATTTCCTTATAATAAGTGGATTTTCCAATATAATGGCGAAAGATTTACCATGGCAATAGGGTGTGATACACGTCCAAAATATATACCTAAATATTTAATTTTGCCTTTTATTCCGGGAGTTACTTCAATTCCTAGAGTATTCCCTAAATTCTGGTATGAATCTAACTCTTACTTTGGTAATGTGGATTCCTATATGGATTTAGAAACAGCCATGGAAGCTCAAACATCAGATAATGGAGTGTTTAATACTCTTGATGACTTCCTAGATAGATCATATCAAAATATAAATGGTAATCTTGATTTTGGTAGTAGAGTAGAACACAAGGCCGATAAAACTTTAAGACAGTTTTTAAGCGAAAAAGGAATATTAAAAAGATTTTATAATCATTTAAACAGAAAATAATGCAACAATACCAACAACTTCTGGCAGACATTCTAGCCAAAGGAACAAGCAAGCCCGCAGCCCGTGAGAATATGCCCGGCACCACCTCTCTTTTTGGGTACCAATTTAGACATGATATGTCTACAGGTTTTCCATTAATTACAACTAAGAAAATGTATTGGAAAGGTGTAGTAGTAGAGTTACTATGGTTTTTACGTGGTGACACTAATGTTAAATATTTAATAGATAATGGCGTAAATATATGGAATGAGGACGCCTACAATTATTACCTCAAACTATGTAAAGAACAAGGTATTGAAAGAACAATATCATACGAACTTTTTTGCTCCTACATTAAACAAGCTAAGTCTATTGATGAGTTAACATTTGATTCTATGTCTAACGCTGAAGTATCACATCCTCTTACACCATCTGGTTATGTATTAGGTGACTGCGGGTTTCAATATGGTAGAGTTTGGAGAAATTGGGATGGAAATGACCAAGTAATAATGGATGTCAATATGATTCCTAAAGATCTTAATACCGATCAAGTATTAGAAGAATTAAGAAAAATGGCAAAAGATGTTGGATTATTTCCAGTTAATTCTACTCCATCTATAGAAACTAGAGGTGTGGACCAAATAACTAAATTGATCCATGGATTACTTAAAAATCCATCTTCAAGACGTCATATTGTAACTGCGGTAGACCCAAGTAACGAAAATAATTTAGCTCTTTATTGGTGTCATTCGATGTTCCAATTTAATTGCAGGCCAATGTCTCATGATGATAGATTAAAATATCTGGATCAAAGGTCTTATGCTAATATGCCAGAAACTTATAATGAGAAGGATAGAGAAGAAAGAATGGATAAATTGGGGGTTCCTAAATATTATTTAGATTGTCAATTATATCAAAGATCTGCTGACGTATTTTTAGGTGTACCATTTAATATTGCATCCTATGCCTTATTATTAGAGATAGTAGCTTTAGTTTGTAGAATGGTTCCCGGCGAATACATTCACACTTTTGGAGATGTGCATATTTATGATAACCATAGAGATCAGGTATTAGAGCAAATAGGTAGAGAACCTAAAAAGTTACCAGAATTTGATATGAATGGTTCTCTTATTATGCAATGGCAGGAATTAAAAGATATCAAAATTGATGATTCTATGTCTTACAAAGACTTTGAGATCATAAATTATGAGTCTCATCCACCTATAAAAGCAGAATTATCAACAGGAATGAAAAAATAATAAATTTTTCTTTTGTAATTCGGAAAATTAAATTATCTTTGTATTCAACAAAAACACATAATTAAAACCATTAAAAAGATGAAAAGAGTATTGATTACACTTGGAGTTATAGCTTCATTAATTTTACTAACAGTAGTAAGCAAAACTTGCTCTGTAGTTGACGAAGTAACTTCTACGGAAAACATTATCACTAGCTATGAAGAGTATGAAAATATGTACTCAAGCTGTGAAAAGATTTGTGACGACATTAAAGTCCTAAGAGGTGTATCATCAGAAGATTATTCTAAAGATACCGGTTTTAGTAAGTCAGACAGACTTATAGCTCTAGAGACTAATTTAAACCGCTGGATTCGAGAGTATAATGCCAAATCAAGGCAGATTACTAAGAATTTGTGGAAGTCCAAAGCTTTACCGCATCAGTTAGAACGAGAAGACTTTAACTGTAAATAATGGCAATTCAAGAATCAGACTTAACTGAAGAAGAGAAAAAAGCAATGGATTTTTATGAAAAAAGAAGAAAATCCAGAGGTTATTACAATTTTGATGAAGTCAGATTATCTGCTTATATAGCAAGAGAAATGGTTGCATATCATAAGTCTCATAAATAATAATAATAATAATTAAATAATAGTAAATTTTTAAAAAACAAAAACCGATGAAAAACATTTCAAAATTTTTAAGTCTAGTATTTATTGCATTCTTACTGATGTCAGCGACTAATTGTGAGAATAAAAATCCAAACACATCTGCCAAAGAAGAACAAGCCCGTACTGAGAAAAATCAACAACGTCTTAATAAAGTGCAACCTGCACCTAAAGTAGACTGGTCTTTAGAAAGAGATAATCTTATCCATAGATTTAAATTGATGAATGATCGTACTGTTACAATGTATATGTATGTATTTATAGAAGGTGTAGGAACACCAATTGGATATTACATTGTAAATAAAGTATCTTCAGTAAATTCACAATTAACAAATCCGGAACAAATTGTATTACAGACAGGCACCAGCCATTATTCTAGGCACGTACTTGCCTCTCCAGCTGAGGATGGATCTTACGGGACCAACGGTGATGCCATATTTGGATTTACCCCTGATGGATTATACATGGAACATAATATGAAATACATTGTTGCTACAGCACCATTGAAATTCAAAAATGTACCGATGATTGGGGAAATTAGTATAGATATTTCAAAACAATTGAAGAGCAAGTTAGGCTCTTTATAGAAAATCTTGGGAGGGTTCGTCTAGGGGCTAGGACGCCGTTATTACTGTTAGAGATTACGTAATTCGACATTCTAATAGTTACTGCATATGGAAGCCGGAAACAGAGGTTCGAATCCTCTACCCTCCCCTAAAAATAATAGTTCTTTAAAATATTGGTAAGCGACGTAGCTCAGTTGGTTAGAGCACCAGAAATTGTTTTTACCTACTAAGATTACATAAAAATTGACATTTAATAGGTTACTTGATATGTTTAATCTGGGGGTCGCCGGTTCGAGTCCGGCCGTCGCTTCAAAAGCATTTAATGAGGGTCATGGTTACCTACGGAACTCGGATTTCTTCGAGCATGAAGCCTCATCTGTAGCATACTAACAGCACTCCCTAACAGCCTGATGAGGTGATTTTTGTGTCTGAGTATAGTTATTTAAAGCGGGACCGTGAGGAAAGATTCATAACCGTAAAGATGGGGAAAGAAAGAGTAGTGTAAGAACTACGCAGATAGGTGAAAACCCTATCCTAGTATAGCGTGTGTGGCGGGACTCCTTGGAGCCGTAGAGGTGGAAATCATGGAAACAAAACTTTGGTGGATACGGCCCAGTAAGACGGAATTAATTTTAATAGGTACGTAGCTTAAACAATAGACTATTTTAGATAGGTGCGTAAGGTAAGCTGGCTGAGAGTTTAAAAGGACAGAGGAGGGGTCCACTCAATGTAAAATTAGTTCCACGGTCTTACTTAAAAAAAAATTAAAAAAGTATTGCAAGTAAAAATAATTAGTTATATATTTGCATCAGTTCTTTGAAATACAAAATAAATCTCTTTATAAGAAAACCTTCGCTTACCCCGAAAGGGTCCCAACCACTGGTATAATCGGGGAGTTGAAGAATGGGAATGAAGTCTTATAAAGAGAAAATATAAACTCTCACTAATAACAGTAGAAGTCTAATGTAAATTAGATGAAATAGTTAGCAGTGAAATAATTAATAAAACAGTACGAATCCAAGTGGCCTTGTGATCCGGGTTAAACTTGCAAACACAAGAGTAGTAAGTGTATAACCATAAGTAGTGGCTGGACAAGTGAAAATCTGTATCTCTATTGGAAGAAATAGGGTGTGCGCTGTTAAACACAGGTTGTGCCGTGTGAGAGTTTTGAAATATATGCCGGATGATACCCTATTTCATCATAGGGCCGGCTCCAATACAAATGATGCTCGGGGGAGCGTAGTTAGTCGAGTAGAACGTGTAGGGATTGTGTGATAGTAGTACTGTAAGCGCACGACCACAACCTTGCTTCGGAGAAGAGGACACAGCGGTGGTTACCTCTTCCCTCCACCGAGAATCATTTGAAAATATACGGTCTAAACATATTTGAGGTTACTTAACAATTCGAAAACTTGTATCAAACTACCTTAAATGATTATTAGGCCAGCTATAAATCTGAACATAATGGAGGTTACTATGTTGGTTATCACAGGTTCGATCCCTGTAGAAGCCGTAACTGGCTTTTATATTACCTTCATTGATTATCAGATTTTAAAAATAACCCGGTAAAAGTTAAGGGCCAAGTGGAAAACCGGATAAACTTGGAACACGTTGAGACGTAACTCTCAAGACAACTACGTACAGATCCTAAGCATGGAAAGGTTGTTAAAATGGCGGGGTGGTGAAACCGGTAAACACGCTCAGTAAGTAGTGCATGCGAAGAAAGCTGTGTGACTTTGATGAGAAAATGAATCAATTGCAAGCGAAGGCCTAATTAACCTAAGCGAACTTTAGTGAAAGAAGTAACTAGTCTTGGAGGTTCGATCCCTCCTCCCGCCACAAAAAGAAAGTATATGAAAACGTCGGTTTTTATCGAGTATAAAAATGGCAGGATGAAAATAATGGAGTAGAGGGGTTTGGGCCTCTACATATACAATCTTTGTAACCTTTCAAGGGAGCTATGGACGGCAAACCTTGTTAACTATGTCCCTTTAAGAAAAAACTCGGGGGTTACTAAAATACTAATCTTGTCCAGAAGGCTACTACATTAAGTTGGGGTTTGATGCCGGAAAAGGTAGAAGTACCACGACAAGTTATAAAAGAGTTCTGAGAGAATTAACGGGAGATGGGCGTTGGACTCCGGAGCTGTGCAATAAGACCGATAACCTTAAATGCTGAGGGTCTTTGTCGTACAGGGCGTAAATCAAGACACCAAGAACTCTTTTTTACAATAATAAACTAGACATGGGGTGGGTTACTTCCAAACTTTTAATTTGACTCAGTTACACCTACCCCGATTACTAATTTTTAAAACCAATAACGATGAAGCATTTTATTTCATTCCAAAAAAGAAAAGGACTTAATGTCCCAACAGTAAATTCTAAAGCCGACAACTCCGGCTTAGTGCACCAACTAAACCACGAGCTTATGGCCTATGGTTATGTTATGACCCAAGATCTGTTTAACAGACTTGCAAATCAATCTGTAGATTTCATTCAAGAAGTTTATAATGATTTACTTTCTGGTATCAATAAAGCTACTGGAGGTACAGGTCATGAGCCAATTTATAGAAGTTTCCCAAAAAGTGTAGTGGAAATGCCTTATATTGAATTCCTTATTAATGCGGTAATTCAGTATTGGTCACTAGGTACTTGGAGACCTGAAGATAAAAAATACATTGAAAGAGATAGAAAACTTGAATTTGTGGAGTACACAAAAGTTGGTTTGATTACTCAAACTCAATATGATTCTATATTTACTGATCTTATTTATAGTGGATCTTCATTGTCACAATTTGATAAAGAAATAGTTGATTTTTTCATTCAAGGAGGAGTTAATTTAGATTTCGGTAAGATTTCATTTAAAGAGACTTCTGCTTACGTAGGCCAAAGATTGATGGCAGGCGAGTGCACGTTACTACCTACCATGGATGCCACTGCTGTTTTGAGAATCTGGTCGGCTTATTCTGGAGGAGATGAAGGTCTTAAAGAGAATACTAAATTTAAGAATCCTAAAGCATTTCAACGTAGAGTACTTTTACGTACTTTGGATCAATGTACGAACTTGGAAGAATCTTTCAAGATCTACAGAGAAAAATGGTTGAGATTACTTTATTTCTTAAACCCATTAGAAAAGAAGAAAGCAATAACTTATCCTCACCTACATAGATTTGCAGGTTTGTTGAGAAATGAACCTAAGAAATTGAGAACATTCAATTCTTATGTAGAGGAAAAGCTTGCTAATAACGATATATCAGTTCTTGAGCTTTTAAAGAAGCGTAAAGGAGCCTTTATGAGACGTTTGGACCACTTAGTTCGTACTTTTGGTCTTAGAGCTATAGGAACTTGGCTAGAATGTAATCCTACGTTCTTACAGATGGTTAATACATACAATCATTTTACAGATCGTGATAAGGAGCAAGCTGGTAGAGGAGCTGTATTAGCATCTCAATCAAAATCTGAGGTAGTTACTTATGATGCTTTAGCACCATTAGATACAAAAGTAGTGTCAACTATTAAGGTTAATTTACTTGACAAATTGAAGAGTATAGATCCGGAAAGTTTACCTCAAGAAAAAGCTTATATTGATCGTGCATTGTATTACAGACCTTTAGCGACTAACAACCGTGCGTCCTCATTCTCTTTACAAGGGAAAGCTGTAGGTACAGTTGAGAAGATTAAAGATTCTGCTAAAACAATTCGTATGTTCTGTCATTGGGAAGGACGTTATGATATCGACCTTTCAGGTATGATAATCGACAACCAGAACAATGTTACAAAAGTAGGATGGAATGGTAATCACCATTTCCAAGAAGCAGTAATCTATTCTGGGGATAACCAAGGTTATGCAGATAAAAATGCAGAATATCTTGATATCGTACCGTCTAAATTACCTTCTAATACAGAATGGGTAATAGTAGATTCTGTAGTGTACAGTGGTCCTAAATTTAAAGGGCAAAAAGTACATGCTGGTTGGATGACTAGACAATTCCCGGAAGCTAACGATCATTGGTTACCACAAACTATCAGTAATGCCACATCAATTCAGTCTGATTCTAAATCAGCTTATTTAATGGCCTTGCACGTACCGTCAAATAACATTGTATACTTAGATTTATCTATGCAAAATACAAATGTGACGTCTGCGGAAGATGCTTTAAGAATGAGAATATTCTTAGATCAGTTTGTGACTTTAGATAACGGTGAAGATGAGATCCAATGGGATAAAATCAACCAAGGCCATGTAATTGATTTGTTATTTAACAATAAGACTACAGATGCCAAAGAAGCTGATATCGTATTTGATGAGAATACAACTTGGGAACAAGTGTCAACATATTTAACGCAATAAATCCGTCTTTTTTATTACTTTAGCTTGAAAAACCCTGAAAATTAATTTTTTCGGGGTTTTTTGTTGTTTTTGTAGTTTTATTAGTTATCTTTGTAAGGAATTTTAAAAACAAAACCGATGAGTACGTTTAAAAAATGCAGAGTAGTTTTAGTCCCTATAGATGAAGAAGGGGATGTTGGAAAAACAATGATCTACAAAAAAGTCCAGAACACTTTTGGCAATTCAATATTGGACCCCATCCTTGAGATGTCTACCAATAAAACTTTTATCCGGAATACCTTATTAATGAATACTGGTGCAGCAGCAACTAATTCTAAAACTAGATGTATGTTGTTCCATATGTATGTCTTATCTCAAGATAAAATTGAAGATCAAGATTGGTGGATGTACATTGATTTGGAGCAGAGACCTTTATTTCCAGTGAAAGAGGATAAGGCATCTAGGAAAGTTCAATCAGATGAGAAGGATATGAAAATTATTGCTTCCACAGATCCTAATTTAAAAATTGCTAGTCCTTCTAAAGGATTCATAGAAAAATTCTGTGAGTTAGGGGGGATTGATGAAATTATGGTGGAATATGATTGTTTAACTTCTGTGAGAATGGGAATAATGGATTTATCCAAAAATCCTAGTTGGAAGCAAACAAGCGATTCAAAGTGTATTGAGAGTAGACCTAAGGTAGATAATCAAAATACTATTACGATAAAGAAATTTAAAGATGAATTCTCCAGAGAAGAAGTTGATAAATTGATTGAGGATGCTATGAATGTATATGCATTTTGTGGAGATTCAGATAGGCCTCGTAGTGAAGCTGAATTTAATAAAGATCTTACTAAATTTAAAGCCGAGAACTTATGATACATCAATTAACAGTAAGGGATTTTATCCCTAAGAATATATGTAATGGGATATTATATTGGTATAGTTCAGATATGTATAAACCTGAAGAGTTACCTTTCCCGGAAGAGAAGAACAATATGACTAATACGGTCTATAAGTCAAATAGATCTAAAGGGCTTCAATACAATTTTGTAGAGAATCCTATTACAAGATTAGATATCAATGCTATAAAAAAGCATCTTAAAAATCTTGTCAACGTGGATTTCAATGGTGATATAAATAACCATTGCTTACCAGTATTTAGATATACTGATGGAGGAGTAATTAAAGCTCATAGAGATATCGATAAAACTTCTGAAGAAGTAAAGTATCAAGATCTTGTTGCAGTAATTATGTTGACTCAAAGAAATGAAGATTTCGATCATGGTAGATTCTATATAAATGCCAAGGCAAAATGTTCTGTAGATGGTAAAACAGTTACCGGTGACAGAAAAGAAGATAGATTTTACCCAATGTTAAATAAAGGAGATCTTTTCATCTTCGATAACAAGAAATTTATCCATGGAGTTGAAGCTACTGAAACCAGTGGCGACCAAACAGGTAGGTTTACCTGCTCATTTAGAACAAAATAACAATATATGAAGGTAATTTTCTTGGATATTGATGGTGTCACTTACGATGAAGCTTGGTGTATAAAATTACATAAAGAAGACAAACCTAAAGAATTATCAGATAAAGTTGATGCTTATTTAGAATTAGATCATGAAGGAGAAATTAAGTATAAAGCAAAAAGATATTTTAGTACCAATGTAGTAAAACTTCTGAATGAAGTAATTGAAAAAACTGGCGCAAAATTTGTAATTAGTAGCTCACATAGGACTTTTGGAGAAGTTAAAGATTGGCAAAAAATCTTTGATTTAGCCGGAATTAAAGGTGAGGTAATTAGTAGGACTGATAGTCTTCCTCACCATGATTTTTTGGTAAGAGGTAATGAAATTTACAAATGGGTTTTAGATCATTCACTCCATGGTAATGAAAAACAATTTATAGATTGTCCCTCTTGGGAGTATAAAACTTATGTAATAGTTGATGATGATGCTGATATGTTACTTAGACACAAGAAAAATTTCGTTCAAACTAACCCTACGAAAGGAATTACTGAGAGAAAAGCAAGAATGATTATAAAAATTTTAAATGAACACGATTAAATATGTTTCCACAAGATAAAAAAGAGGCTGAACAACACCAGAAAAAGATCCATGAGATCACCAAAGAGGTATTCAGAACATTACCATACACTTTCTATTTAAAGCGAGGGATGATAATGGAGATCCTGAAACCCCAAGGAGATATTGCTAAAGATCTGGTCATGGTCGTCCACACCACCCCATACTACACCACTTTGATGAGTATGGATACTCATACAACAAAATTACGTACAGCGCACCTGTCGAAGTATTATAGAAAAGCGGATATAGATATTGGTTTGGAAGAGATATTAGATATTATGGCCCTAAAAGATACCCAGAGTACGTTTCTGGTAAGTTCTTTTGGCCAGTTCCTTACATTTTTAAAATCTCCTGCTGATGGAGCATTAGCTGGTCAGTTTGATTTAAAGACGTATGACATTCATTGGGAGAAAATGAAACCACTTTATAGACAACCTATGGAAGTGATATCTTTTCTTCACGATGTAATTTGTAGAAAAGTAAAACTTAAAAACATAAAATAATGATTGATCAACTTTTTAATATATGTATGATGATATACATTGGATTAGTTGTAATAGGATTCATAGGATTTTTTACAACAGATTTTATAAAATTCAATAAAATCTTAAGAAAAATTTATGCACCAATAACTATTTTAAATAGTATTTTAGCTATAGTTCTTTGTATACTTAAATAATAAAACAATGAAAGATTTAACATTTATAATATATTGGGTAGCTCAAGCTACAGCAGGAATAACTATTCTTATAAACTTATTTGGTATTAGAGAATGGATTCTTACAGGGAAATATCTCAATAAATTCTCTAAACCTACTTGGATAAGTTTATTATTTACAGTCATTATGTGGTTTATTTGGAAAATGGTTTGTGAGAACGATTTATATTTATTATATTTGCCTAACTAAAATTTTTAAAAAGATGAAATTTATTTTGAAACATGCAGCAGCATTAAAACTTATTCTATTTATTTTGCTTACTCCAACTATTGTAGGGTTGGCAGCCGGGCTGGAAGCAGACCGCAGTACTTTCCAAGAGATTGCGTTTAATTTCTCGGTCCTTATGGTATTCGTGTACATTTTTGTATGTGTAGGTCTTCTTAGTAAGATCGATACCACTAAAGATCCTGTGGAGGAATATGTTGAAGAAACCCCAGAAGAAATTGAAAAAGTTGATTTTTCTAAGTTGGGTCTAGTCAATAAGTATATTGTGTTGAGATCAGATGGTACGCCTACTCCCCAAGGAGCAGAGTATTTCATATTGAGATTAGACGATGGCCAGAAGGACCAGAAGCACAAAGTTGCGTGTATAAAAGCTGTACGTGAATATGCTAAAAATATTAAACCATCAATACCTTTGTTAGCGAGAGATTTATTCGCCAAGCATGGTAATGTGGGAGAACCAATCAAAACAAACCGAAGATAATGGAAGAGATTAAAGAAGAATTTGTGCCAATGGCACTAGAATTTTGTCAATGCAATGAAGTATTACCAAGTTGTGTAATAGTTGACATTGATGGAACTATTGCAGAGAAAAATGGCCGACATCCATTTATGTGGAAAGAGGTTGGAAATGATCTTCCAAGGAAAGAAATCATCAAATTAGTTATGCAACTTCAAGATAATGTTGGTTATAACATTGTGATTTGTACTGGTAGAGATGCTGTATGTGAACCAGAAACCAAAGCTTGGTTACTGAAGTATGGTATCCATTATGAGGATTTCTACATGAGAGCTAATAAGGATCAACGTCCTGATTGGCAAGTGAAAGAGGAAATGTGGAGAGAAATTTGCCAAAAATATAAAATCGAGTTTATGCTTGATGATAGAAAGCAAGTTATTGATCACGCCCGTAAGCATGGATTTACTGTGTTAGATGTGGCCGGTAATACATTTTAAAAGTGGAAGATTTATTACAAAAAATTAGTAACATGGGATTTGTCTACCGGGCAGACGCTGGGATTATTTTTGTAGAAGCTTTTTTAGAAGAGGATGATTTACCAGATGAGGTAAAACAACTTAGAGATGAGCATAAATTTATAATTCAAACTGAAATAAGATGATAGAATTAAAAGTAAATGTATCACAAGAAGTTAACGAAGCCCAGTATAATCATATAAGAACTATTTATAAAGGATATGCTGCTCATAGAAAAGAGGCGGGTAAATTTTTCATTAAATTTCTCACTTTTGTGCATTTAAAAAAGGCTTTAATTGAAGAAGAATTAAATAAATTAGCATGAGAAAGTTTGTCATAGGAGATATCCACGGAGGTTATAAAGCTCTCATCCAAGTTTTGGAGAGAGCTAATTTTGATTATGAAAATGATCTATTGATATCCATTGGTGATATAGTGGATGGTTGGAGTCAATCATTTGAATGCGTGGAAGAGCTTCTTAAGATCAAAAATCTTATTGCTATTAAAGGTAACCATGATGAGACTTTCTTAAAATGGTTAGAAACTGGAGTTAATACTTATATGTGGGCTCAAGGTGGCATCAGGACCGCAGAATCCTATGCACGAGGTGTGGGGTTCCCTATGTCCTCCAACAGGACCTACGAGCTCGATGCTTTTGGAAAGAAAAGTTATGTCTACACTATAAATATGTTCCCGGAAGTAGTTCCGGATTCCCATAGAAAATTCTTTAAATACCAACACAGGTATTATATAGATCCAGATAAAAACATTTTTGTACATGCTGGGTTCGATAGACGACTTCCTTTTAAACAACAAACTCATGATCCTATCTATTGGTGGGATAGAGAATTATTCAATCAAGCATTATCTGCCCACGGCAGAAATCAGTTAAAATTTGCTGATGAAGATATCCGGGAGATTTTTATAGGCCATACTAGTACCATGAATTGGGAAATGGATGTACCTATGAAAGCTGATCGTATTTGGAATATTGATACTGGAGGAGGATATGCAGGTAGACTTACCATGATGGAAGTTGATACCAAAGAGATTTATCAAAGTGATTTTTTACGAGATCTTTACCCAGATGAATTAGATAGGGATTAATATAATGGATAGCTGTGAAATCATAGAAGAACTTCAATTTAATGATAGGTGGCTTACTGATGAATACAAAAATAGTAAAGAATACCTAGAATATCTTGATCAAATAAATAAGGACCTAAAATCACTATACAATGAAAATTAATTGGAAAAGAATTATTTGTTTCTTTAAAGGCCATGATTACCATGGTTGGACTTCGTTACTAGGAGGAGTAAGATCTATCTATTGGTGTAAGCGATGTAATAAGCAGCAAAAATTAAAATAAAAAAAAAACCGGACTTTTTAAGATCCGGTTTTTTGTTTATGCTTCACAACTGGAGCAATTCATCAGATTCCTACTGACTTCTTGAGCTAGATTAGCACTCCTTTGATAATAGAGTCCTTTTAGGCCTAACTCCCAAGCTGTATAAAATAATTTATTTACTTCTCCTAAGCTAGTATCCGGGTGAATCATTAAGTTTAATGATATCCCTTGATCTATAAAAGATTGCATTGCTGCAGCATTCTGAATGATCTCAAGTTGTGAGATCTCACCAAATGTTTTAAATACATTCTTTTCATCTTCAGATAAGAATTTTAAATGCTGAACAGACCCACCATGCTTCATTATAGATCTCCAGACTTCTAAAGTATCTTTAGATTTCTCCTGCAGTAACTTCAGTAAATAAGGATTTTTATAAGAATATTTACCTTTTGCAAGATCTTTAATGAAATAATTAGATTGTAATGGTTCAATACTTGGAGATACTTGCCCCAATATAAATGATGATGAGGTTGTTGGAGCTATAGCACAACGAGTTGTAAACATTTCTCCATAACCTTCTAATATTTTAGGTTCACCAAATTTCTTCGCCAATTCCTTGGAAGCAATTAAAGAATGATCGTTAATATGCTTGGCAGCTTTAGAAGATATCATTTTAGCCTCAAGAGATTCAAATGCTATCATTTTGCTTTGGAAATAACTATGTAAACCGAGTAGGCCTATTCCAATAGATTTATGTTCTCTAGCAAATTTTACTGCTTTTTCCATAAAAGGAATATGCTGGGCCTTGTCTATAAAGTCCTCATACACAGCGTATAAGAATTTAGTCAATACTTCAGTAGCATCTGTGTCTTTCCAATCATCAAAATACAACATGTTTTGTGAAGATAAGCAACATACAAAAGAAACCTCATCACTTACATATTCGTAGATCTCGTTACACATCTGACTAGTTTGAATCAGCATGTTTTTGTCCTTATATACTTGAGGTCTTTGTCTATTTACATTATCAGTAAAAAATGCGTATGGAAAACCGGTCTCAAATCTTTTTCTGTGATATCTGGCCAAATTTTTTCCTCGTCTTTTATCACCTTCTTTAGCAGTAGTCATAAATTCATCAGAAAAGCAAACTGCTAAACTAATGTCTTGGATTTTACTACCCTCTTCTCGGCATTCTAAAAATTCTTCAATATCACCATGGTCTGCATCTTGGTAAGCTGCAAAATAACCTCGACGGGCCTGACCTTGAGTAATTACATTTGTTGTAGTCTGGAAACTTTGTAAAAACCCTACAGATCCATTGGATACTCCATTGTTCTTAATCTTAGAACCTCTAGGCCTAAGCTTTCCGAAGTACCCAGCTGTACCCCCTCCGTTTTTGGTCATCATTCCTATTTCACCTGTAGCTCTTAGGATATCAGAAGTATCATCCTGTACATCTATTCCAAAACATGAGATGGGTAGACCTCGGGTAAGCCCGAAATTCAGCCAGACCGGGGTGGCCAGTGAGTACCAGCCTTTCTCCATGTATTTATAAAACTTGTCAGCGAAACCTTTCTCTTGTAAGATCTCCTCTGCTTTTTCTGCTATTTGTTTAATTCGTTGTTCTGGCGTTACACCTTCTAATAAGTATCCTCTACTTAAAAATTCTCTTGATTCGTCGTTTAGCCACTCCATTAATTGTCAAAATGTTCTTTAGGGAATAAATTTTCCGGGTTATATGATTTGTTTGATTTAGCGTAGTCGATTGGTTTTTTATGGAAAAAATCTGTTAATGCGCTTGCATAAACTTCCTCTTCCATCCACTCGAATTTGTGAATATCATCCTCTCTAAGTTTGAAAGGTTTGTTTATTCCAATTTGAGAAACACATTCATTAAGTCTATGCTTAATGTATTTCTCTAAAATATCCTGAGATAGAAATTCATTTTCATACCCCTGTAAGATCCATTCTACAAGAGCTTTTTCAGAAAGGTAAGCTTCTTTAATCTCTTCATAGATTTTATCCTTGAATTCATCATCAAAAATTTCCGGATTCTCCTTCTTTATTTGATTGATAAGTAAAATACCACCTTCCATATGAAGATTTTCTTCTTTAGAAGTGTATTGAACTACATTGGCGATATCTTTGAATAGACCTTTAAATCTATTAAACCCTAAAATAGTATAAAATTGACTAAATAGGGAAGTGGCTTCTGTAAATAATGTAAAAAGGATCAGAGAATAAGTAATATTCTTTTTGTCGTTTTTGTATATTTTGTTCACATATTTTGAAAGATACCTTACTCTATTTTTGACAATAGGCTCTTTCAACATTTCTTCGAATTCTTCATTAAATCCAAGTCTTTCCAAGATCTCTGAGTAAGCTCTACTGTGAATTACCTCTACACCGCCAAATACGGCACCCATATCGGCGATTTCTGGCTTAGGTAATACTTTCCCTATATTTCCCCAATAGGATTTAACAGCGACCTCTATTTGAGATGTTAGCAAGATAGCTCTTTTTACTACCCCTTGCTCCTGTTCAGTAAGCTTTGTTTTATAGTCTTGAATGTCATTGATGAAGTTAAACTCATTGTGGGTCCAATGGGACGCCCACATAGCGTTTATAAGAGGGGTCGTTATATGGCCATAATGAAATGGTTTATAATTAACCTGCTCTTTAAAAATGTCCGGCATAAATTAAAATTGGTTATTTAGATTAAACTTAATTGTAATAAAAAAGACAATGATGAAAAGCCCATCATTGTCTGGTGTGCAAATATATGACTGATATGCCATATTTCAAAATTTATAATATTTTTAGATATCGTTTATGAAAAAATGAGCATTAGTATAACTAGGATGATACCTATGGCACCTGTTATAGCTTTCTCATACCTTTTATCAAATTCTTCCATTATCCTGCCATTTGTGTATCTTTCTTCTCCTTACCGGCAATAGATACTGATTGAACCACACTACTAAATAAATTAGAGTAGACATCGTAACGTCCTCTAATGGAATCCGAGATCCTTTTAAATTCCCACAATTGTTTTTTGTAAGAAAGGTAATCTTCATCAGTTTCTATAACACGTTCTGCAGCAGTATAACTAGATGCTTTCTTAGTTTTTACCATATCCATGATAATTCTACTCCTAAGCTCTTTCTTCACATAATCATCTAATCGATCTGCTTCAAGTCTGAAAAGAGTTCTGTAGTTATCTAAACTACTTAAATAAGATAATACTCTTTTCTTTATACCGTCATAAAATGCTACATCTGAAATATCAGCTGAATTTACATAACGTTCTTTCTCACGTTTCAAGGCGTCTAATACCTTTTTCGCTTCTTCTGCCTTATCTTGAGGCAGGTTTATTTCTAAAAATTTTGCTTCTGCTTTGGCCATCTTATATCCATTCTATTCGTGGGCAATTTTTGTTGTAGAAAGCTTTAATACTTTCAAAAAATAAAAATATCCACGGGTCAGGTTGTTCTTCTAATAATTTTTGTTTGTGCTCGTTAAATTTCTTTTCCCAGAAATCTAATTCATCATCCGGATAGTCAAAAGATTTTCCTTCTATAAGTTTGGAATTAGCTTGAATAAATGCTTCTAATGCAGCTTCATATTTAGCTTGTCTTTTCTTATACCTTCTAGAAGATACTGAACCTCCAATTTTATCTCTAATGTATTTGTATAGTTGCCATAGGCCTACACATATAGCTGCCAAAGTTATAAAGGCAGATACTGAAACAATAGAATCATGACCTTCAGTTTTACCTGCTAACATAAAATACCATCCAGCAACAATAACATATGCAACGAATAATACTATCCATAAAATTAAAGATACACCTAATTTAGGCCAGAAATCTACATCCCTTTTCCAAGTTTCCATAAACCCATTAAAAGATTTATCTTCACTATGTTCACCATAGGTATCAGTTAAATTTATAATTATAGATGGGATATTAAATATTAATAAAGGTATAAACAATATTAATGCTGGTAGTCCTTGCCAAAATAATGGGCATAAGCCTCCGGGAGCTGATTTTGAATAAACGAACTCATGTAATCTAACAAAGAGTGAGTTCTTTTTAATTTTAATACTTTTTTGATTTTCCATTGTAATTTAATTAACGTCGGCCCAAGCTGGACTAAATAATTTTGCTGTGTCAGGTGATTTACAATAACCTATAACTTCTTCGAAATATTTCTTTTCGCCGTCGCTAAAGTTACCGTCCTTTTTTCTCTCCGTTGCGTACTGGTCCCAAGAAAGTTCTCGGAATTTGTCGCCGGTTCTTTTTAATATGACCATAATATTTTGTGCTATGGTCTCATGTTCTGATTTTTGTAATACACTACCCATTGGATCAATGGATGAAAAGTCTGATGGTTTCATACTGCTTATTGATTTAAAACATATATCGGGGATTCTCCCCTTATTTAATATTTCTATTGCTTGAAGAACTCTTTCCAGTTCTGCTTTCAATCTAATTTCTCCGTATCCATAAAGGGTAAACACTCCTTCTTTTAAGAATGCCCCTGATAATTCATCTGGGCCTATGCCTCTATTAGATGCAATTATAATAAGTTTGTAAAAAGGGTCGTTGTCAACTATACCTCTTTTTAAAAATCCTTTCTGTAATAATAAATTTTCAGTTATCATAATTAAAATATTTCTCTCCAACCCTCGTTCTGAGGAATTAAATAATTCTTATAACAATGCGTTAGATATTTAATTCTTTGGTCATATTCTTCCATGTCAAAATCTTCCCACTTGTAATTGAACCATACAAGCTTTAATGGGTTAATAATGATTTTCATAGGATTTGCATAGTCAAACTCCGTGAGTGGGAGTACTGCGATCTCTGCGTGCTTGCGTCCGGTCACGTACATAGCGTGTCGGGCCTGCTTGCGGTAGGCTGTATCTGTATCTCTCTTTTTGGTCTTTAACCATTTATGAACAATAGTAACTTTTGCAGTCTTGATCTCTCCAATAGCATGATCTCCTTTCAATCCATCAAGATTTACTCGGGCAATAGTTCCCTCTTTATGATCCACGGCATCTAAAGAGTGCATTTTTGCTGCTCTAGAGATCTCGTGTTCTAATAAGTTACCTAATTCGGTAGCATAGGTAGAAAATCCCTTAGGAGTTCTGGCCAGTAATTTATTTCTCCACCACTTTCTGAAAGTCATGGTTTCGTAATTCATATCCACATATTTGGATTCTGAACCTCCTATAAATTTATGTCTGTCTGTGTTAGATGCTATCATGGTGTTCGTCTCATTGGTTTTGTATCTACGAAATGATTGAAGTATTTCTTTATAGCTTTCTTGGCCCGGTTAAAGGCTATATCAGGTTGTGAGAAAGTTCTAGTTGGAACAATATCCATCTTTTTACCATTCTGGTAGATTTCGTATGGAAGTAATAAAGGACTCATCCAATATTTTCCATCAGTATCTTTCTGAATTTGCAACATTCCTACGCCATTAACTTTTACAGTGTAAATGTCATTGGCTCCTTCTATAAGTTCTACTTTTTTCAATCGCATATGCAAATATAAAACAAATTATTTATAAAAACAAAAAAGGATGAGAAAAAATCTCATCCTTTTACTAACACGAACTGAAATAAACTGAATTGAACTACTACTCAGTTTCTTTTTTATCTTCTACTATTGCTGGATCATCCTCTAACGTTACCGCTGGAGCTTGAGCAGCTTTTGCTTCTTCTTGTAATACTGAAATTGGTGTTGCAATTCCACTATCAACATTAGAGATATGTACTTGATTCAATTGGAATCTTAAAGCTTTCGCTTTCATACCTAATGTAGTTAAGAAGTTAACCGGAGTATTTTGTTCTGAGAATGTTTCTTCCATTGTAGGTCGATCCTCATAAAATAATTTACGGTTAGCAGGATCTTGCTCAACAAGTGATGCAATACCTAAAATTTCATAGAATAACACTGAAGGAATTGGAATAGTCTCAGACGTTCTATAACCATATTGTTGGTAATCGATCTGAGGCCCCTTTTCTTCAGTAGGTCCATCTTCTTCAGCTTTAACATCTGCAGGAAGGTCAGTTCCCGGGTCTTCTGCTAAAACATCATTAGCTACAGTTTCTTTAACTGTTTCATCTTTGCCCTCAATTGGGTCTTTTTCTACTTCTGGCATAAAAATAAAATTTAAATAATTAATATATTAATTGAACATTGGTTCCTCAACTATTGTGCCAAAAAGACGTGGGTGAGGAGTAAGTGGTAAACCTACTCCCAGACCTTTACCTTGATCACACATCTTACCATTGCCGTCCGGTTTCTGTTACTTCAGAAAGGCCTTCTGTTTTCCCTTACCTTTCTTTTAACGTTTCTGTTACCGGTTCCTATTACTCATTGGCCACTTGAACCTAAAACAGTCTAGGCGTCCACATATAATAGGCTTCAAAATTAACGGTTGGATTTCTTGATCCTTAAGGAGGAGTCGAACCTCCTTAAGGTTTTAATTAACTTACTAAATTAACAAGATCTTCAAATTGTTTAATCTCGGTGTTCTTAACATCAATTTGTTTAGCAAAGCTATCTAAATCAACATTAATTTTGTTAATCTTTTGAGAATAAGTCTCAACATAAGCATCTGTAGATTCAGTAGTTTGAATCTGAGAGACATCTACATTAAAGATAGCTTCACTAAGCTCCTCATTCTTATCCTCAATTTGTTCTTTCAATTTCTCAATTTCGTCTTTTCTAATACGAATTTGATTCTTCCACGCTTTCACAATTTTCTTGTGGAAACGTTTAATTTTACTTTCGTCCCCACCCTGTATCAGAGATAAGACCTTTTCAACAAAACTAGTTTTCATTGGTTTTCATTTTTAATTAAGATTTAAATACTAAATTTCTTTTCGGTTACAAAACTAAGGCTTTTATCTGGATTTACCAAATTATTTATAACATTTTTTAAATAATCTATATCTTGATCCTTTGTAGCCATTTGCATCATATGATTATCTTTAATCATTTGTAGCTCTCCATCCATTCTAGTTTCAAGACTCATTCTATCATTTTCAAGATGATTAAGCTTAGTCTCTACTGTATCATACCCATTACTCATCAAAACCTCATGCGCTGATTGGGGTTGTGGAGCTACGTGATGTGGCATGGGTGCGCCTGAAATATAAGATGGTGGCACAGACCCAGAAATATAACATAAAAAAGTCATGGAGGTAAGATTTACTAATGGTGCCCCTCCCGGATCAAATAAAATTCTTTGGCCATTAATATCTGTATTAACATACCATGGAGTATTTGACCCTGATAAAGCCCAATAACTTCCACTTGCACAATCTTTAGCTTCTATGTGGGAACCAAAATATTGCTCGGCCATATGAACTAAATTCTGCTCATCTTGATTATGTAATTGAGAATAATCCACTATTTACTTTTTCTTAATTCTGCTCTAATCTCTGTTCTTACTTGCATTATCATTCGGCCTAGCCAATTTTCACCAACATTAGGGTTCTTATTGAGGTTTACACCCCAAAATTCATCTCCCCATCTATTACCCTCTTGGATATTTTGTCTACCAGTGGCCAATAATGACTTTCGCATTCTAGGATTTTTATACTTCTCCTGTAATAATTTGTACATTACAGTCATTTTGATCTCATCCCAGTTAGGTCTTAAATCTATTGTTTTAGATCGTTTCTTTATTAGCTCAGGAGTAGCGTTATGGTTAGCACAAAATACTATCCAATCCTCATCGTCACATTTAGCAGCTTGATATGCGTGCTCGACCGATGGAAACTCCACCCCTGCATCTGTGACAGATACGGGCCAGAAATTACTTAACCATCTATATTCTCCTTGAAATTCTACTACCATTTTTTTCTTACATAAAATGGTTGATACGCTGGAATTATTCCACAATTATCTAATCCCATCATACTAGATTTCAATTGATGAAGCTTTACATCGAGTGCAGTAGGTTTCTTAGCTATTATAATTGATGATTTCATTATGCTAATCTAAATTGAGATAAAAATTCTTTTAATTGAACATTTTGCTCTCCTCCAATAAATTCTTTCCATTCCTCATATCTTTTAGGGTACTCAGTTTGGTAATCTATTTGTTTAGGAAGCTCTCCCCCTACTATTTTTTCCAACCACTTTACAAATGGTGGGTAATCTTTGTTGTTGAAAACTCTTTCTTCAACTAAGAATACAACAGCAGTTAATTGATCCCCAAGATCTGGTTCACAAAATGTAGCATGAGTGACACCCATAAATTTAATATGGTCAACATGGTTATTTAAAGAACCTTTAAATGTTCCACCCTCTACACGTTCATTGTTGGTAGTCCCTCCATTAAGAATAATAAAAGTTTTATCCTCTATACTCCATTTTTCGAACTTCCTCATTAAATGAATAGCTGCGTTAGATTCATCTAAGGTATCTGTTGTCTTCCCACGATAGAATTCATTAACTAAGTTATTAAATTCTTGCACAGCATGTCCAAATTGAATTCCTTGCTGAATTGGGCTAATGTTGTACGGTACTAAGCCGTACATTCTCCACTCTAAATTTGCTTCTTTAATCATTTTCTGGTTTATTAAGTTGATAATCCATTTCGGCCCACAACAAAATTATGTTTATAATAGGGCAGAAATTCCACCAAAAACTAGGTTTGGTAAAACAATAGTACCATTTATTGTAGACAGTAAAGTCTACTATTGCTAAAAATAAAAGCGGTGCAGCATAAAAAATTGCTACTAAAATAACTACTATTGTAAATAAGTCCATTATATGTTGGTTTTTGGTTTATAAAACTTCTGACTCTTTTTTAAGATCTCTGTTGAGAGCTTTCTCTTGAGTAAATTTTTCCGGATACCTTTTATATAGTTTATCTATATTGACTTGTAAACTACTTTCATAGTCAAATCTATGTATCACAGCTACTGATTGTAAGAATTGTACTAAAGCTACTAATTGATTTTTAAGAGCTTCTACATCCATTTCTTTACCATAAGCTAATTCTCGCTTATGAAGATCCACATAATCATGTAAGCTAAAAGGATTGAATTCCCCACGAGCTTCATTCATAATAGATTCAAAATCTAAAGCATAAATTCGACATTCATTGGCAATATACCAATTTACATCTCCATGTTCTTCACGGATATTTTTCTTATCATTGTTACGGACGGCATCTCTGAGCTCTTCTATCTCAGTAGTTATACCCATGGCCATATGTGCACCATCAGCTGCTTTGTCAGTTAAGTTTGGCATGGTACGTCCAGCCATCTCTTGGTAATTTCTTATTGTTACTTTCATAGGGCAAATATAATTATTTCAATCGGAATAAACAAGCGTTTAGTTTATTTTTTAAATTAAATGATAACCAATAGAATTTATCTAATAGGATTTGAGTAAGATCTTGTTTCTCTTTATGTATAAATGGAGCTCTTTTTATTGTCTTAAATCTTCTAGTCTCGGGATCAATATACATTAGGCCAGCATATTCAGGTACTTCCTCAACCGGGATCACTCCTGCGGGACAAACATACCAGAATTTATTAGGACAATCTCCCGGGGTAACATAGTCTACTTCAGAATTAATCCATTGAAACTCAAAGCCATTTTTTCGCCAATAAGTTTCTCTTTTACCATTAGATTCAGTAGTTTCATATTCTCTCTGTCTATAAACCCTACCTCTGACCTCACGAGCAGGGCTTTTAATTTTGTAGGTCCTCCATAAAAATTTGGTTCTAAACCCTACTCCTTTAAACTTACTTATTAAAGCGTTGTGCTTATCTAATTTTTTGAAATCAGCTTTGAAATCGCTATAAGATATTTTGACTTCAACCTCCTGAGCATAACCAGTGGTAGTTATAGAAAAGAAATCCGATTCCCATTTATATACAAAAGAATTAGCCAATGCATATTTATGAGCCTTGAATTTACTGTCAAGTAATCTTATAATTTCTTTTGCGTCCATAATTACTTAGCTTCATACCAAGATACACCTACATTTGCAGTTGCAGCCATGTGTACTATCCCTCTTTTGAGATATTTATTACCTTCAGAAATCATTGACTCTTGAAGTATAACTCTATATTTATCTGCAAGTTCATCAGTAGTTTCCATCACAATTTCATCATGAGGTACTACACAGATTTTAGCTTTCCAAAGATCTCCTTCATCTAAAATGGTGTCGAAGATTTTCACTACTGCTGCTTTAGTCTGATGTGCTGAGGTTGCCTGTACCGGATTATTCAAACATAATCTTTCATAAGCACTTTTCTTTGAGAAAAATCTTGATATCGAAGATTTATGACTGATATATGTTTCGTATGAAAAGTCATCTTCTATTTCATAAGGCTCAATAGTTGGGTCAGCTTCCATAGCTTTTCTATTCTCCCTCATTTTCACATATTGCGCTTTCCCTTCTCTGTATTCATCCCAGAACTCTCTAGAATGACCCTTAATTTCTTCTTCTAAAGCTTTGAATTCTTCAAAATATTCAAGTTGTAATTTGAATCCATCTGCAGATTCGATATATCCTACCTGAACAGCTTTTTTATAAACCTCTTTACCCCAAGAGTAAATACCCTCGTGAAGTTTTCTAAATAAAGACTCAATTCTTTGCCCTTCTTTAAGTGGGATATTTAAATTATTTGCAATAGTAAACCCGTTTCCTCCATAGGCGAAGGCAAAACGAGGTGGCTTTGCATAATCCCTTTTACTTTTATGCTCATCTTTAATGGTATCATCATCAACCTCTTCTAATTCTGGGAAAAGAAGTCTGGCAAATGCACAGTGTAAATCTTTATCATCCAAAATAGAGGCAACCATCGCTGCATCATTGTGAAGATCCGCACCTACTACATTCTCCTGACCATCATAATCACATACAATCATTTTCCATCCTTCAGTGGTCCTAAAACATTCTCTAGTTTTTTCATTGGCCGGGAAATTAAGGAAGTTAATACCATTTTTTCTAGTAGAAATCCTTGCGGTGTTCAAAATAGGATTATAAGAGGTATAAATTCTACCATCTACAATCTTTTCTAAAATATTTTCACCAAATGTGCTACAATCACTCTTAAAATCTTGAAATCCAAACCAAATATCGTTAAATTCATGGCCAGTCTTTTGAAGTACATCCTTTTTAGTAGATTCTTTACCATCTTTATTGATAACATTAATACCCATTTCTTTAAAAACCGGTATCATTTGCTTAGGAGATGTAATTGAAGGTAATATTTTCTTTTCAGTTTTGAAAAGATCTACCTGCATATCTCTAAATTTAGGATAATTATCGTAAATATACTCAATTACTTCAATTCTTTTCTCCTCAAGATTTGCTTTATCATCTTCAATTTTATGTAACCAAAGATCTTCTGCAATAGGTAAACCACACTGCTCAATATAAGCTAATGCTCTCGCATAGTTATTGTGAAGCATATAAGTGGCCATCATTTCATTTTTAGTCAATTTCTTAATAAGTACTCTACCAAGTTCTAAAAGTCTGTCTACGTCATTAAAACAGTACTGAATAGCCTTAGAAGTCCTCAATTGATTAATATGAATATTCTTTTGCTCAGATTTATCATAAACTTGCTTCAATTCTCGTTCCATTACGAAACCAAAACCATGACGAATATATGGTGGAGCACCAACATGTAATAATTTACTTCCTAAGAAAGTATCATATACATCTCTTGGGAAAAAATTATGTTTGTAGAAAAATCCAAGGTCGAAAGTAGCATTATGGAATACCATAGTTTTACCTTCTATAAAAGGAATTACTTTCTCAAATTTAATACCGTCATTATGAGTTTGCATGTCTACCAAATAATTGTCCTTACCGGTACCTATTTGAATAGCAAACATATCTCCAAACATGGGAGAGAGTGAGGTGGTCTCGGTATCGACCGCTATCCCCTGTGGTAGCACCATATCTTCCAAGTCGCAGAAATTGTAATCTCCGATCCTGTCAAAGAATGCTCTATTATTTGTAATTATGTAATTCAATTATATAACGTTGGTTTGTTCTAAGATTCGTTTTAGTTCAAATTTGTTTCTAATGTCTCCATCAAATAAAGTTGTATATTTATTGATAATAGCATCATACTCAGTGTTTAATTTTTCAATTTTAACCCTAAGTTTATTTTTTACCATTCGATTAGGTCTATAAAACAATAATCTTCTATCCCCTTTTTCAAACATAGTAGACCCTCCATCTCTAACTCCTTGGTGTTTAACAGGGAAAAACTCACTAATGTCATCTTCAGTAAGATGATAAGCTGTAATTTTACCTTCATGGAGTTCCATCATAAATTCTTCTAATCTATCTAAGTGCCAATCACTTGGATGAAACCCTAAGACACAATCTCCACTATCCTCAGCCATATATTCAAAACCTATGACAAATTCATTTAATTCTGGTTTATAAGTATTTTCCATAATTAAAATTTTACAGTTGGTAAATCAATAACATTAGATTCTGAATAATAATTTTTTACAGAATCTTTAAAATTATTCCATCTTGTATTTAAACCTTCTTCTATAGAGTTATAATCTTTAGCATAATAAACTTTTAAAGAATCTGCTGCACCTATAACTTTAAATTTATTTTGATTGGCTCTAATATCTCTAGATAAAGGAGGTGGAACACCTAAAGAAGTCCCTTCGTACAATGGCTCTAAATTAAATTCATTTCCATCTATAAAATCTTTTTTAATAAATTCTATATTATCAGAATTTAAAACTTTTAGTATTAAAATTTCTTTTAAATCTACAAGTGAATAAACTAATGATAGGTCCACTATTTGATTTTGAATTATAATTTTCATAATTATTGTTTTTGATTATACTGATCCCAAAACTGCATAACTTTAAGTTCATTTAATTGAACTCCATTAACAGTAATTGTAGCAAAAATATGTTCTCTGGACATACCCATTTGCTCATTTTGATTCACGAGCTCTATAAGGCCGTTCCAACCAATATTTTGAGTACCTTCACCCGATTTTACAGAAATTTGTAATATTCCTGCACCTTGGGTTACTTGCAAATGCATCTGAGACCCCTTACTGAAGTCTTCTAGATGCTTTGTTACTTTCTTACTTTCTTTTCCAAACATAACTTACATTAATAAATATGGTTTCCACTCTTCAGCGATATAACTAGTTTTCTTAAGAAGCATTAAATAGTGAGGTCTTTTTGGCTCCGGAATTTCTCTTCCTAACTCATCTAATGTTAAATCTGCTTTCTCTTGATTACAAGGTTTACATGCTGTTACTAAATTTTCCCAAGAATCTTTACCTCCTTTTGATTTTGGATGTACGTGATCTAAAGTTAAATCCTTAGATTTTTCGTTACAATATACACAAGTAAAATCATCTCTCCTATATACATTTTGTCTAGTAAGAGGTACCTTTATAAAAGGACCATTCACGTATGAAGGTACTTGTATAATTGATGGTTTCATTATTACTAGATCCTTATTGACTAGTCCAAATGCCTCAGGGTGCTCCGCTACGACGTGGGCGTTCCCTTTATATTTGATAGTAAATGCTCGTATACTGCTAATTATAGCTCTTGGAGTACCACTACTATCTACTACTAAACATCTATCGTATTTATTCATGTGACTTTATATCCGTAAATTTAAATGTGTCTTTAGCTTTCATAGGCTTAAAAATAAGCTTATTATGTTGTTTATCAGTAAATACAAAAGAGTCCGTATCGACACTTAATTTAAACCCGGATCTCTCTTTACTAAAATACTGATACCTATCACTAATGTGATCGTGATATTGTAACCAGAAATAGGTAGTTTTTAAAGGATTAAAATCAGCTGTCGTAGTAAAACGTTTACCATCTAAAATTAATGTTACATCAAAATCTTCAATCTCTACCTCAACATTAAGATGCTCTACTGCTTGTGCAGCAGGTAGTTCATACATATTCATTTCTTCAATGATACTAATAAGTACATCTACAGAAATTTGTCCTAGTATTAATAACACTGTTTTTAGATCAAATTTTTCTTCCTTATTATCAAGAAGATCATCAATAATTTCATCTACAGTTTCTTTATCTAAATTAGCATAGTCCTTAGCATAAAATATTCTTCCCGGTCTATTTTTTAAATACTGACTTATTCGAGTCGTATTTGTAGTGAAGATAAACATTTTATTACTACTCAACGTTCCATCTAAAATAGAAAGGAAAGTTTCTTGATCTTCCTCCTCTGGATAAATTTTTTCAAATTCATCTATAAAAATAACGCAAGGAAAATTCAAACTAGCTATAAAAGAATAAAATTTCTCACCTACATGCTTTTGATTAATAATTATAACAGGTAGCTCTGATTTTATACAAGTCAATTGAGCTGTTAAACTTTTACCAGTACCTTTTCTACCACTAAGCCAAATACCAAGAGGTTTACCCTTACGTTTTTTAAAGGTGTCAACATACTTATCAGCAATTTGAAGCTCTTTACCATAAATCTTCTCTGGAATCTTAAAATCTGGTTGCTCGAATAGATCAAATTCTTCTTTTTTCTCATTGAAAACTAGCAAGTAATTACCTGATTTCAATTCTTTAAGAATTTCAACATTTCCTTTTATGGAAATTTTATTTCCCTCCTTTACTATTGTTTGTTTCATCTTCTGGTTTTGTCATTATAGGCATATTTTTCCAAGATACAAAATTAGCATCTATAGGTCTGGCCATAGGCCACAATCCTACCTCGTCCATTAAAAATGGATTTGGTTTACCCCCATCATAGATATCCGCTTTAATAGCTTTGACATCTTCTGAGCTTATAGGATCATGAGGATTTTTATTAGTAGCCATATTAGTTACTATAATGCTTTTTCCAATATGCCTCCGCATCGTTGAATCCAGCTATTAATTTCTTAAGTTGATCTAAATATCTAAGAGGTGCCATTTTATCTTTAGGATCAATTCCTTTTTTGATATTAACTTTAACCTCTTGACCTTTAGTGGCCATGATGTAGCGTTCAACTACAAATGCCATTTCTTCCTCAGTATATTCTGAGTTATTAGGTCTGGTGCAAATTTCTTGTAAATCCATGTTAGTCCGTTTTATAAAACCAATGTGCTATGAAAATACCGATTACAGCCACATTGTAAATTATAATCGGTAGGGCAATAACTAATATTAAAGGAGCAAGTACATAGTACCATTCCCAGTTGCTTATATATGGTACTCCCAACAGTTTCAAAATTACAATAATTATTTGATAATACCAAACAATTTTACCTGTAAGATTGGGAATACCATATAATCTATGCATACCAAAGAAATATTTTCTTACGTTCTTTACGTCCGTACCAAAATAGAATATCACCATTACTGGTCGTATCTATATCAGCTCGAATGTACCTGAACCAACTCAATAATATTATTAGTGCTATAAGTATCATTATACGTCTTCACCCCCTGCTTGGGCTATGTATTTAACATTAGTTTCAAAAAATTCATCAGCCATCTCTTGACTAATTTCTTTGAATTTTGCGTCTCTATCTTCCTCGCTGTTATATCCCGCATGAATAGCTACTTGAGCTAATGGAATATCACTTCTAAGTTTTATTGTAAAAGATTCTTCCTCATCATCGTACTCTTTAGTAACTAGTACTTGAGATTTTCCTTTGTTTACTTCAAATAATTTTGCAAATAGTGCCATTTTATAGTTGTTTAAATTTATCCAAATGTTTTTTCAGCTATTTCTTTACTCCAATACCACTTCATTTCCAAATAGCTAATGTCTTCGTGGTCATAATCAAATACTCCTGCACTAGATACTTTGTTAATCATATCCTTTTCAGTTGTAACAGTATTTAAATATCTTCTACATGCTTTTTTATGACATGCTTCTGCGAAATTTCTACCAGTCTCTTCTCCTACAAAGAAATGACCTAATCGAGTTCCGTTTGGTAACATTGTACCTTCACTCCAAATTTCATATGTTTTTAATGTTGGAAAATGAATAATTGGTTGAAAAACTTCAGATACTTTTCCATCTTCAGTCACATAAGAAATCTCTGCATACCTAGTCTCTCTAAGGTAAGTCACATAAAAATCTTTAAATTCTTCGAAAGTATCCCAAATTGCTTTATTAAATTGGGCCTGAAGAAATATCTCCTGTAATTCTATTTGTTGCTTTTCTACCACATTAATATATTTAAAATTACTAATGTACCTAAAAAGCACACTAACCACATTAATCTTTTTGTACTATCTTTCATTATTCTTTAGATTCTTGAATTTGACACCACCAACATTGCTTATCACATTTTGGCTCATTAAATTCTTCTTTATTTTTACAAAAACTATCCATATTAGGTTGTTTTATCTAATTCTGCGTCAAATTTATGAAATATTTTTGTTTTCTCCAACACAAACGGCTTTATTTTTTCAAATCTTTTTAAAGCTTCTGGAAAAACCGGCATGCTTATTACCTTATCAAATCCTCTATTATCAAAATCATCATGACAAGATCCACCATCTTTTCGATCCTTAGAAGCGCATAAAAATAGATGATTATCTAAATTACACATTACTGACTTGTGAGTACTTTTAGCTAATATATGAGCTATATTATGGTGTGGAAGGTAGTTATAGCTAATATATTGTCCGCAATTTTGACATCTAGGACTTTTGGATAGCAATTTAACAAGAGTGTCAAAATAGGCGGGTAAGCACTCTCGCTCGGTCTTGCGCTTGTTTCTCGTACTCTTTCTAAATTTCTTTATAGTATGAGGTTTTGAATGAAAAGTTTGCTCACCGGCTTCCCTACGTTGTCTTTCACGACACATAGGACAAAGACCCTTAGATCTAATTGGTACCTCAGTACCACACTTTTCACAAGGATATAATTTAGCCATTTAAAACAGTCACTGCTTTATGAACATCTTTTAATGTAATTCCTACATCACCAAAAGGTTTAACAACCACAATTGATTCTGTCATATCATCACTGATAATAACAAATTTATCTTTGTAATTATTTTTCTCCATCCAATCCCATTGGGCATCGTGACGACAAACATCAATAACTACCCCCGGAAGTTCTCGCTCTTCCCACATTTGTTGGATTGTTTCAAGACCTTTATTGGACCAAGCACTAGCCACTACAATATCGGCTCCTGTCTGTTTGATGATATATTGTAACCATCTTACACATCTTTCATCGAAAAAATGTCCGTAATCATCTCTGGATTCAACTGTATCAGTAACGTACTTTTTAAGTAACGTCATTGAACGCATATTATCAAGGGAATTTAAAACTCCATCGATATCTAAAAATATTATTTTGTCGCTTTTTATTGCCATAATTAATTTTTTGTGTAAGCATCATACAAATATTGCCTACCTTTATTAGTTAATTTTAAATCTTTCGTCTGTAACTCTAAATGAAGTAAAATTTGTTGGGTTGTATGTCCATTATGATACTCACAAGCAACTTTCATTAACCCTAGTTTAATGACATCTCTAGGGTTTTTATCACCATAGTTAGTACCTTTAAAAGCTTTTTCTAGCTGTTCATCTGAAACTAATTCTGCTATCCTATTCATAATTAAGGTATTATGTCAACATTAGTTAATGGTACATTTCGTTTAGTATCCCACATACACCATCCATGATCAGGATGATCTCCGATCCACCAATCCGATAATTCCCCAAATCTACGATAATTATCGCAAAGATCCACTACCGTACAGTTTTCTTTTCCCATTTTTCTACTTTCCTCGTAGTTGGCAGCACCTTCTAAAAGACGAATACCACGTCCATAAATCTGGTAAGCTAATCTTAATGAGGTAGTTGGGCGGGCCATTACAATATTATCTAATATAGGTAAATCATAACCTGTAGTTAGTACCCCTACATTAATTAAAGTGTGAAGATCCCCAGACCTAAATGCATCTAGAGTTTGTACACGTTCATCCTTCATGGAACCATCTATATAATGACTCCCTTTTATATCCATAGCCATATCTTTGGCAGTCTGAACAGAATCAACGAATACAAGATTACGTTTTCTACCCTTAGCCAAGGCTTGTTTAATAATAGCTGGAACTTTCTCAGTGATATTATTTAACTTCATAGCTAATTTTACACTAGAATCGTCAAACTCATTTCTAGAACTGTTTAACTTTAATCCTTGAGCGTTCCACTTTAATGGGATATATTTTATAGGTGTAAGGTATCCTCCATCATAAAGTTCTTTAATTTGAGTCACATGAATGATCTTATTAAAGAATTTAGGTCTTATTCGAGTGAATACTTTCAATTGAGTTAATTTCAATGGGTAACCTTTCTCATCTGTAGCGAATGGACTTGAAGTAGTCTTTAATCTAAATGGTGTAGCGGTAAGACCAGCTACTTTAGTTACTCCAATTGCTGCAAAGAATTTTGTGTACATACCATCCTCGTCTGGATTATACATATCACACTCATCAATAATTACATATTTCACATCCTTGAATAATTCCGGGCATGATTTTACTGACCCAATGGTGGCGAAAGTTACTTCACCAACTTCTTTACATTTTTTCCACTCTCCATTAATAAGAGTATATGGTTCTTTTTTCATAGTCTTCTGCTTCAGAGAAGCTGAAAATAGACTTGCTTTTAGTCCATAGGAAATGTACTTTGCATAATTTTGCAATATCAACTCTCGGGAGGGTTGGAACACCAATACCTTACCATCCAAGGCCTTGGCGATATTAGCCACGATCAGGGACTTACCTGCTGCAGTTGGAAGAACCAACGCCGGTTTTGTCTTCTTATCCTTGATATTTTGGAAATATCCAACTGCTTTATTTACAGCATCTTGCTGATAATGTCTTAAAGTAAATATCATAATTAATAATTTTTATCTGTGAACCATTGGATATACCATGGCATCATTCTATGGATTGTAGATCTAAATCTTGAGAAAATTCCATGGATACTTTTAAATTCAGATTCATTTATAAATCTAACTAAATGGTATTCTAATTCTCTACTCCATTCACCTAAAGTGTTATCTACGAATTTCTTTCCATCATAATTAATAAAATGGACAATTGGCTTGCCATCATCAAAATAAACACACATTGCTATTTGTTTATGTCCTTTTCTCCATGCCTCATGTATAGCATTAAATTGACATCTAAAATTATACCTACATTTACCTGCTTTTACATTAATAACTTGGTAATTTGAATCAGCATAATTCCCTAAAATTGTATTCTTTTTATCTTCCCAATCAAACATTTCTATATAAATTTTTATGTATTCGTTGTATATATCTTGCGTGCTCTTCTTTGTGAGGCACATCACTTATTCTTCCTAGAGACATATGTAATCCAGCAAAGGGTCTACCTAACCCCATTTCAGATCTGATTCCATGTAACAACTCTCTATCTGTTACAACTAACCACCAATGCTTTTTATCTGAATCTGGAGTTAAATCAAATTCCACTTCAATTCTTTTGTTGTGGTATTTTCTTTTAACCTTTTCCCAACTATGTAAATCAGAACCTCGATCATTAATAAATGATACATGGGGACCTCGCATTGGCATAAATAAAGACATACTATATCTTTTTTTCAAAAACCAAGCGTAGTAGGGGCAAATGTCACCCCGGAACTGTACTATAGCATATTTCTTCCATTGTCCTTGTTTCTTATGCTTATTAGTAAGTTCTGGAGGATCAAACTTGATTACTCCTTGTAACTTTATTTTATACCTCGGCTGCTGTTCCAATTTCTACTCCTGATTCTTTAAATAGTTCATCAACAGCATCATTATGCTTTTCTTCCTCAGTCATTTCTGCAGGTTCTCTTTTGCGAAATCTCCAAGTAGCAAATGCTGGTTCTTGAATTTTATCAATTAATTTAAAGTATTTTGGTGGATTTTTTACTTCTTCCAACCAAATACCAGTAACTATACCTTTATTATCAGCAAAGCCTCTAACAATGTATTTCTCATCCTTGACAATCCAATTAGGCATGTCAACTTTAAGCTCTTCTACAGTTTCTGGACGCATTGAAGCGTCTATGCACACGACTCTTTCTCCGATTTCGAACATTCTGAATATTTTTCAATTAATTTAACTACTGCTTTACTCATAGGTCCATGTAATGTTCGGGCCATCACATTCACCCAATATACATAATCATCTTGATCTAAATTAAAGCTTTCTGGTAAATTATACACATTAACTTCTAATTTGTCATTAACAATTTTAGCAGTTAAATGAGGTTTATCATCAATAATCTCATTATCACCAGCTTCAGAATAACATATATAAAGTATACCTGACTTAGTACTAAAATGCTTACTTCCAAATCCCAGTGGCCACTTCTTCCCAGTATTACTAAGACCATTTTTCATAATTAGGTCACTAATAATTTGACCTCCTAATTCGTTTGATTGTATCATGTTTTTTGTTTTAATAAATATTCTATTGCTATATTGTTAAATGTCTGTTCTTGCATTTTGAAATTATTGATATCTTTATAAGTTAATTTCTGGCTAGACACAACATGGTCGCCTAAACTTACAAAGAATTCTAATATCATTTTTTTATCTAGCTCATAATTAAGAACTAGAAGATTTATACTACCTTTTTTATATAAGGTTCTTTCTTCATCGGTCGCAACTAATAGATAATTATTGGCCAATAAATAATCTACTAATTGTTTAAGCATCCACTAATTCTTTTATAAAATTCACTAATTTATCTTCGTCTTTATGACTTAAAACTAATCTAGATTCAAAATCTCCAAAAGAAATATCACTTAAGGAAACATGTAATTCTAGAATAGTAGCATCACAACTTCCGGGATAATCATGAGTACGTTCCTCTATTTCCCATTTTATACGAGCTACAACTTCAACAGTAAAACTGAAATCATCTTGTTGATACTCAATCTCTTTTTTATAAGAATCGGTTTTAATAGAATCATACTCAGCACTCATAGAGATACGGTTCTCAGAAATAGATCTAATGATGTAGTTTATGATAGCATCAGTTGATAGTATCACACCCCCAAAATCAATGTTATTTTCATTGAAAAATCTCTCTATTTTAGTGTGTAAATCCATTAATTTCCTGTTTTAACATCTAATTCAACCGCATCATCTAAATTACCTTTGAACCATGCGTCATGGCCCGGATGATAAAATACACCTTCAGTCTTAAAAAATTTCTTGATGTTTGCAAACCAAACTGCTGGAACTATTTTCATAATTACAATATTCTTGCTGGCCCACCTATAGTAGGCATTAAAGGGTTACCAGAAATAAGAGTACTATATTCACCTAATATATGAGAAACTTTATAAAATTCTGTCCCCGGCTTTAAAAACTGTATAGGAAATGATTCCTCTTTATCATTAGTGATTAATTTTACCTCGTGAAACTCTGATAATAAACTATTAACAGGGTCCTTCTCTACAACTATTTGATGCCCATACATAGGATCATGTGTTAATACATCCCCTATTTCAAAATTCTTATCTAATTTTATATAGAAAGAAGTTCCACCTTTGCCCGGAGCTATACATTCATCAGGAGTTAAAGGGTATTGTTTAATAGGTAAAGGAGGTGAATTATAATAATGTTTAAAATACTCCTCACCTGTCAACATTTTTTCCTCTTGGGAAAATAATACTTTTGGCACTAAAAAAGATGCTGCAGAAGCTACACCTAAATTTCTTAAAAATTTTCTTCTATTCATTAGTTCTCTTTATTTAACATGTCAAACAAAATACTATCTTTTAAATTCTTATGAACGCTAAATGCGGTACTCTGAGGAGTCCAAATTAAATTGTCAAGCCTTTTAGTGTATTCATCATTATCGTGCAAATACGCCTCTACAGCTTCCTTTACCTCATCTATTTCGAAGTCAGTTACAGATAAAAACCAAATAAGTCTATCTAGTACGTTCAATCTGGTACCTGTAGCTTTACCAAGAGCCTCATATTCTTCCATGACATCTGAACATAATTGTTCTATCTCTGGAGAATTGTCTTTAATACAACATTTAGATAATATATCCTTACCTTTTTTGTCTATCCTAACCGATTTAAATTTATCTTTAGGAGTTTTAACAAATTTTATCAGGCCCTTATCTTCAAACCATACCAAATGCTGAGGGTTGTCCTGCAGCAGCGCACGTAGTTGCTCACTCTCCTTTTGATGAATTAATTGAATAATTAACCATTGTTTTATGGTTAATCCTTTAGACTTTAAATAAGGTAAATTTACGTAATTCATTTTTCTTCAAGTTGTATTTCTAAATCTTCCATTCTACCTTTATAGTAGTCTCTATCAGTTTCCATATTATCTTTTAGTTGCTGTAAATCATTTCTTTCATCAATACAGGATTCTAAATCATTAGCTTGTTCTTGACCCCATTCTCTTAATTCTGAATTAGCCGACCTAATGTCTTCCATTTCATTATCTTTAGTCCAAAGTGTATCAATTATACTATCCAAACTAGAAACCAGATCCTCTACTAAAGAATGATAGTCATCTATTTTTTCAAATCCTTCATGTCCATCAGCTAATCTTTTAGCTCCTTCAGCTTCTTTAGTAGCATCTTCAATAGCCCCTTTTACAGAGTCTATCATATTACAAGTGTGTGGTACTGGGCAACTATTACTCATCTTTGTTGTTTCTTTTTAAATAAGGATGCTACGACATTTATAGTATTTTGATTACAAGCTGGCATACCACCTAAACCTTCTTTTAATTTATAAACTGGTGGAGCACCATAGCTGCTAGTTTCCATATAAGCTAGTTTTTCTCCTTCACCATTGACCCAATAGTCTGAATGAGTCCAATCACCCTGAATAACCTTAAGATCATCACGACTATTAATAAAGTCATAAAATGATTTACTTAAAACTTCCACCATTCCAGTTTGTTCCATGGGTGCAAATTTAAACAAAAAAAGTATATAAACAAAAAAAGTCACTACTTTTTTACAAGTAATGACTTTCATTAGTGGGGGCAACCGGTAACGATCCGGTATCCTCGGGGCTTCAATCCGATGCATAAACCATCTTTGCTATACCCCCATTTATTATCTTAAAAGGTTATAAAGTACTATTATAACCCCTAGAGCTTATATTTCAAATTATCATCGAATTCGATGATATATTCCATTATCACGGAATAATGCGATATATTCCTTAATTAGGTAATATCTGCTTAAAAGCCGATAATTCCTAATATCTGCTAATTAGACTATAATTAGTAGATTTTTAGCACGGGAGACAGGACTCGAACCTGCGACCTTTGGGTTTGGAATCCACTATTCTACCAACTGAACTACTCCCGTATGTGTACTAGCAGTGTATGAGCTAGTGTATGAGTAACTGTATGAGCCCATGGTCGGATTCGAACCGACGTACAACAGTTTTGCAGACTGCGACCTAGCCACTCGATCACATGGGCATTAATTGCTACTATACTAGCAGTTAAAGGCTAATTTTCCGATTAACTGCTAGTATAGTAACAGTTATGGTGTGTTTTGGTACATAAGTAGCAATATATTGCAAGTTAAGTACCAATTTGGTACATAATAAGCAATATGTTGCACTTAATTGCTCCCCAAGTAGGACTCGAACCTACGACCTTCCGGTTAACAGCCGGGTGCTCTAACCAACTGAGCTACTGAGGAATGTTAAAATCGTGTTAAAATTAGTTTTTAGTGTTGTACGATTATTATTGTTTCGTGTCATAATCGTATATTTTCGTATCATATCGCATATCGGAATATGGAATAAATTGACACTAAAACCACAACATAGTGTGATTTAAGTGACATTTCTGCAAGTTTTTTACAAATATGTCACTTAAATCACACTATATTGTTATTTTGAAGAGAGACCGGGACTCGAACCCGGGGACCTTTTACAGCCTATAGATTAGCAGTCTACTGCATTACCAACTCTGCCACCTCTCCATTTATTACTAGCCAAATGTATACTTTTTTAAGTACTTTTGGCCAGTTATAGTGTTGGTAAATTCCAACATTAAGTGCAATAAACTACACTATTGTTGGCAAATACCATTATTATTGAATGATAAACCGGTCATTAGTACCTTAAATTGCACTTATTGACTTGTTTATCATACATATTTCAATGAACGAATGTTATGTTTCATAGTTGAAAAGCCAGCTTTAAACTGGTATATTAGATATGAAACATAACTTTTGCAGAGGAGAAGGGATTCGAACCCTCACAGCTTTTACACCAAACTGTTTTCAAGACAGTCTCCGCTACCCAGAATCTTTCGGATAACTCCTCTATAATGGTGGGGCCGGGTGGACTCGAACCACTCCCCTAAGGATCAGGTTTACAATCTGACTGCCGTATCCAAACGACTTTCCGTCCCCATTAAACAAAAAAAAATCCTGTCGTTTCTGACAGGATTCCTTTTACTTTTCTATGATTACTGGTTAATCCCAGTCTTCACCTTTAGCACATAGGTCTCCTGTGTCGTTACTAAACGACCAATTCGAATTACAATATGTACTAAATAATCTTTTCATCTTTTTACAGTTTATCAACTGTTGTTTTAATTAATTTACCGATAATGTTTGCGTTAACATAAACAAAAATTGCAACTCCTGCAATTAAAGCTTCGTAACCAAGACCTAATGGATCAATAACTTTGGCACCAATACCGATACCTAAGTAAGCAGCACTTGTTAATGCTGATTTTTTCCACCAAGCTTTTAACTTCAATAAAAACTTCATAAAATTTTTCTTTTTATTACTATTAGCGATTGCAAATATAAAATCATTATTCGGATTTACCAAATATATAAAAGAAAAATTTTATTTGAGCTGATGGACGGAATCGAACCGACGACCTTCTGGTTACAAATCAGGAGCTCTACCTACTGAGCTACACCAGCATTTATCTTGCATCTGACTATTGGTCCAGATCGTACCCAATTAATTAATCATTAACCCTAGGTATAGGTAGACAAGATATAAAAAGTTTCACAAATTGCGCATCAAAGAGAGGCGTGTGAAAGATTGTTGTGGTCCCGGAGGGATTTGAACCCCCGACCGTTTCGTTATGAGCGAACAGCTCTACCCCTGAGCTACGAGACCAGTCATTGCAAGCAGTGTTATTTTTGATACGGCTCCAATTCTTACTTGCAATGTAATTTAGCCAATGTTAGGGAGCGTTTCCGTATCGTACATCTAACATCGATTTCTAGTGGAGGGCTTGTACCTCCTAAAGCACCTTGTCTTGACACCTGTTGTCACGGTCAAACTAACGGATTTTATAGTATTTGCATCAATCAACTTACTTCCATATTTCCTTGGATGGGAATCAGGCCTAATCCAGATCCATATTTACCTCAGTTGAAATCCACTTTTCATCCATTTATCCGTCCTGTACAGTTAAATGGTCTACTTAGCTTCGAGTTCAAGACTAACGGACTAGTGACCCCAGAAGGACTCGAACCTTCAACCGCCTGCTTAGAAGGCAGGTGCTCTATCCAATTGAGCTATGGGGCCAATTAGGGACTGTTCAGATCTCATATTCCTGCTTATTCAGCTTTCCAGAACGTGATCCTGTCCCTTAGTACCGGCAATAGGATTCGAACCTATGACCTTTTGCGTGTAAAACAAATGCTCTAAACCAACTGAGCTATACCGGCAAATTTAATTAAACAGAGTGAGTATGTTTGCGCCATACTTTCGCATTCGGGGTACTGTTTTCTACTACTAGGCCCACACCCTTTCACCTAGCTCCATTTAATTAGTACCGTTATCGGGTTTCGAACCCGCCCCAAATCCCTATGAAAGATCTTGGCCCACCAAGAGCACACTAACGGTGTTTAGAGCGCATGACGGGGATCGAACCCGCCACCTTCTGATTGGAAGTCAGACGCCACACCTTCGTGGCTTCATACGCATTTCAGGCTATCGTGAAACCTGATCCCCTGATCACAAGGATTAACTCTACCCTAACATAGAGACGATAAGTTGCAAGGTACCGGATTTATTTTAAGTCCCTCCAAAAGGATTCCGGGCGCAGAGCGTGCGTGCGGGGACTAATAGGGCACCACAAATAGTACTTAGCTTATACGACATATAGTCTCTATGAGACTAGTTACAAGTACCTTATTTAGTAGGGATGACTGGACTCGAACCAGCGACGCCAAAGTTATCAGCCTTGTGCTCTAACCAACTGAGCTACACCCCTATAATTTTATTTTTATGTTCTTGTACTAAAAAGTTCCAATATGATTTGTTGGTGTGAAAGAGATCTAACATTTCATCTCTATAAAAAGATGCTGGTATAATGTATGGTTTCTCCTTCTTAAAAAACATATTGCAAAAATAATGCAATTATCTCTGTTTTGCAAATAAAATGCAATAATCTTTTGTTCCTTTGATGTTTTCTTTCACTGCTACACTGAAATATTGAAATTCAGGATCTAAAAGTTTACCACCATGACCTTCACTTCTTTTCCAAGCTCTAACTACTGAGGATGCTTTACTATATCCTCTAGCTAATATTTCTGCTCCTATTAAACCAACTTCTTTAAAATTAATAAAGACATTAGCTATACCTAAATGGTTTACCATAGTATCTTGCTGAGAAGTGTATTCAACTCTCATATCACAATTATCTTTACAAGTTTTGTCTAATAGTAAAGGTTTTAACCCATTTTCTAATCGATAATCATTAACTAATTCTGATATCTCAAGTTCAATATTAGATAATTTGAAATAAGGGATATAGTTATAGATTACTTTCTCTTTTTTCTTACTCTTGAAGACCCCCTTTATAACGGCGCAAATCCTTTTTAATAACTTTCCCATTTTTCTTTAAAAATAATTTAAATTGTTCTGTTAATTCTTCTACTTTTTCTTTATCACGTTTTTCAAACCATTGTTTAATTTCTGTAGTAGGAGGTTCTTTAAACATCCTATTAATTTGAATTTTACCATCTTTAAATCTACAAGTAAACCCATCTTGAATAATCATGGTATCACTTAAAACTGCATTACCAAGTAATTTATCATTCTTACTTTCTTCCTCAGTAACAACACCTATAGGTCTAAAATAAATAGTATCTGGATAATAACCAAATACCCATAAAGTAGCTGGACATAACCATAATTGATTCTTTTTAATCAATTCATGCTTAATCATATTAACACTAGGAGAATAAACTGCGCCTTTAAACAGCCCTAATTTAGCTTCTCTACCTAACATATCTTGACAACCATCAAAAACTTTTGTTCCAATCTGTAAATGAACTTCTTTTTTACCCTTGGCCAAAATGTCAAGGAGCTCATCTGCTCCTGCGACCATCGCTAACCAAGCTTTGTTGAATGGGAACCATTTAAGGTCTATAAACCACCCATTTTCATCCTTGTAAAATCTGTAAATCCTCATAATGTTTCATATAGTTTACAAATATAGTGTTTTTTGTTAATTATATGAAACATTATAAAAGTTTTTTACAACTTTTTTTGTTCCCCCGGTAGGATTCGAACCTACGACATTCCGGTTAAAAGCCGGAAGCTCTGGCCAACTGAGCTACGAGGGAATATTAACAAAGCTATAGCCAAGATCCTGTATTTTAAACTACCATTTATCTATTCGCCCCTACCTTGCTATTATAGAATTGCTCACCTTCTAAGCTGTTATGGGTTGCATCCTCGGTAGTTCTATCGGACAATCTATAGGACATTTTGTCCTTTATCCTCCTACCTTAAGCAAAGATGTCTTGAACTTCCTCACCGTAGTGCGGTAGTACTTTGTTAGTGGACACAGTGGGAGTCGAACCCAAACAATCTCGGTGCAAGCGAGTTGACCTGCCATTGGCATCTGGCCCATATAAACTAAAAAAGCCTCTCGGGTTACGAAAGGCTTCTTAGTTTTGGTTAGTATTAGATCTTAACTTATCTCATCAATACCGCACATAGAAACCTCAGGCGAGAATCCCGTTCTCCCTTTAATAATGGCTTTTTCTATGACAGTCATTTTAAACATAAGTTTTGTTTTAAATAAATTTAACTAGTTACGTTTCAAAAGAAAGAGGCTTTACTAGTTCTAAGAGTGCAAATATAAAAAGTGTTTTCGAATTTACCAAATATATAAAGGAAATAATTTATAATTAATCCTTAATCTCCACATTTCCAATAATTTCCCCTCTATTAACTATAGACTTTACTTTCAAAGATGCCTCCAAAATCAACTTACTTCCTACCGCAACATACAATTCATCACATGAAGTAGCACCTGTTACAGTAACTTCATCAGCATGAATTCGTAAATTTCTTTTACGTACATTCATACAAGGTAATTCAGAATTTTGAAAAATAGTGAACGTAGCTTGTTTATAAGCTACCTCATCTCTAATTCTATCTTCTAATATTTTCTTGTGGAGAGGACTAAAATCTCTACCATTGGCAACTGTTCTCATAAGAGAATCCCCTGTACTTCTAAATTTACCAGTATTTATATATCGACTACCTTCTATATAATTAGGGTTATCTATATGATCCCATTTTCTATCTACAGTGTCATCATTTGAAGTATTAGGCTTGTTTTCCTTATAGAAAGTTTCAGGTTCATACTCGGCCAAATGGGTAGCAGTTTGAGCGTCTTGGTACTCGTCATCTAGGTCTCCAAAGCTGTGGCCAAACTCGTGAACTAGAAGTGGACCAAATACGTTGAACTCATTATCTATAGAAACTAAACAAGAATTCACCATATTTGATGTAGTAAATTCTCCTGCTCCAAGATATTGGGCATCATTCACAATAAATATAGCAAATACTCTAGATTTGAAATGAGATTTTAACTCCCTTTCTAAACGAAGATTAGCTTCATCAGTAAGACCTAAATATCTTATTAAACCAGCTCTATTTTTAAAGGTATCCCAGTATGTATCAACATCCACAGGTGTTACAGGGTTCAAAGGAACTGAAATAACTGAAGTACCTGATTCATTTGAGATTGTAGGCGACTTATAAAAATTGAATTTATTAGGATTATTAGAAAATGGTTGGTAAGACATTATTGCTGCAATTCCATCCAACACTTTTTGATCAAACACTGGCATTTCATTGGCTTGAAAACCTTCTGCAATAAATACAATATCGATTGCATTCCTACTATTAAAAACTACTTGTTCTACTGGTATCATGTATAATAAATTTTAAAATGCAAATATATACATAAGATTATTAATATGAAAATTCATAAAAATAATGTATATAAATGACAAAAGTACGGTAAATAAATGGTCTTACCAAATATCTATCGTACTTCTAGTGTCCCTAGAGGGATTCAAACCCCCAATCTCCAGAGTCGTAATCTGGGGCATTGTTCAGTTATGCTATAGAGACATAATTAGCGGAAAGTACCTAAAAAAGGTAGTTTCCGCTTATTAGTACCTCCGGTGGGACTCGAACCCACAAGCCGAAGCGTCAAGTTTTAAGCCTGATGCGTTTACCAGTTTCACCACGGAGGCATAATTTTGTACCGAAGAAGGGGCTCGAACCCTTACGCCACTAGGACACTACCGTCTAAAGATAGCATGTCTACCAATTCCAACACTTCGGCATTTGTTGCTTATTAACAACAAAATGTACGTTATTGTGGACAATAAGCGACATTTTGTACATAATAACAATCATTTTGTTCATTTTTTGTCCATGTTCATGTACAATGAACAGACGTTTTTTGTGAACATGGACACTTTTTATGTCCAAGTGTCCAACTTGGGTGCTACATGGGACTCGAACCCACCAACCTCAGAATCACAACCTGATTGCTCAACCACCTTGCACTATAACACCATATTTACCTTCGTTGATTAAACGAGGGTAATTTTTACTCTTGTTGGGACAGCGGGGCTCGAACCCACACTCATCTGATTCAAAGTCAGATATGTTAACCAATTACACCATGTCCCAATATTAATTCGTGATTTGCGATTTGCGAATCACGAATTCTTGTAATGCCGACGGGGATCGAACCCGCAATCTCCAGATTGAAAGTCTGACGGCTTAACCAGTTTGCCCACGGCATCAGACTGACAGTTGTTAATTTTCAAGACTTAAAACGCCAAACTATGTCTAAGAGTTTAAAGAATCATACTCATAACTTTCGTCGGGTAGGAGGGATTCGAACCCCCGTGCTCCATCTTCCAAAGATGGCTAGATAAACCGGACTCCTATACTACCCGTTATAAACTAAAAAAGCTCCCTATTTCTAGGAAGCTTTCATTATATTGTAAAAAATATTTGTGTTTTAGTACGCAAATTGATTACATATAGAGCTTCCCGTGTAAGATTCCTCTTGCGGTTGAAGTTGTTCGATATGTAAACGTAAATTTTTCATTATTTTTTATTTTTCTGTTTCTTCTTTATTTGCTAATTTTTCCTCCCTTGCTTTAACTACATCGTTAATAAGGTTTCCCTCTTCATCTAATCCCGGTGGAGTTCTATTAATTACTGACATAAAATTTATTTTTTAGTAGCGGTGGGTTGGACTCGAACCAACGACCTCCGGGTTATGAGCCCGACGAGCTACCTACTGCTCTACCCCGCAATGTTTTATTTTCTTTTTGAGATAGTAAACGTTTGTCCCGGTCTAATTGTGACACTAGAGGTCATATCTCTAGATTTCATAGATTGTTTTGGAGCCATCCTTACGGCTAAATCTCCTCCACTTTTTAATCTACTCTTCGGTTTGGACGCTAATCCCATAATAATTTCTTTTTTAGCAGTGACGATGGGACTCGAACCCACGACCTTCTGGGAGACAACCAGACACTCTAGCCAACTGAGCTACGCCACTAAATATTTCTTTCTATAAGAACGGACTGCAAATATACAAAAATCTTTTTGTATTTTCCAAATATATAAAAGAAAATTTTTATATTTTTTCATTTGGAAAAGATTTATACTGTTCAAAAGTTAATTTAGAAAGGTCTAAATCTGGATTCATTCCCTTCAGTTTCACTATCTTACCCGGTTTAATAGGTGCTATTCTTTTCTCTTTTAAGAAAACCAATTTACCTTCATAATCATAAGGATCTATACCGTATATCATAGCAACAGCTTTCTCCATATCATGTTTTGTGATTCCTCCCGGACTCCCATATTCAATAATATTACCTTTTCTTATCTGAGACCAAATACCTTCACATAAAATTGGTAAGTTTAAATCAAACTTATATGGTTCTCTAAATTCTAACTGCTTACTAGGATTCATACTCTCCGGAACATCAAATTTTTCTTTAATCTGTTCCCAAGTCATATATTCTGTAGTAGTAACACTATCAGACTCCATTAATAACTGAGGTTCATAATGCTCTGTTATTAAATAAGTTTGAATTCTGAATTTTATATTTTCAACTTCAGTATCTTCATAACAAGTTACCTCACTACCATCTCCATTTCCATCTACAACCGAAACCTCTGATCCAAAAAATTCCATGGTTCCAGATCTTTGATAAAAACCATCAGCCCCAGTACTATCGGTTTGGCTATCTAGAACTTTAATATGTGGATGCTCCATGTCTCCATAAAACACAAAAAACATAGTTTCAAACAATTCTTCACCAAAATCCTCTATAAATTCATCTCTCATAACTATCTATTTAAAACGGTAAATCATCATTAGGATCTTCTATAAATTCATCAGGATTAAATAAAGTGGTATCCGGAATATCATCTACGGATGTCATAACTTCTTTTTCTTCATTTGGGTGGTCCACTGTAACCCCCTTTTCATAATCCGGCTTCTTCGCATACATGTGATCAATGTATAAATCTCTCACATCATCTTGATCATCATCTGAATCACGAAGCTTTAAGTAGTGGTAGAAAATTAATCCTCTTGTAGCAAACTTTCTCCATTTAGTAGCCTTCAATGATTTCTCCTCAAAAAATTCTTTTAGATAATGATAAGCTCCTATTGGAAATACCATATAATTTTCATAGAATTTCAACTTATAAGGATTGTGCCTTACCAATACAACATCTGCAATCTGGAAAATAGTATCTGTATTATATAAATCACTACGTACCGGTGCAGCATCTTTTGGGTTGGTTCTAGACTCAATATCTCTATTCATTTGAGATACTAATAAGAAACTTACATTTGAGTATCTTTTCTTAAGGATATTTATATTCTCAACTAGTTGATCCATGGCCCTTTTCTTCGTTCCAAAAAGGTCACGCACGAGCGCAATGTGATCCACGGTTACTATAATATGCTTTTTATCCTTATGATCTTGAATGAAATTGTCTACTGCCTCTAAAAATTCATCTGGAGTACAAGGCTCTTCTAAATAGAAAATACCTTCTTTTCTTTCATCATCAAGAACTTCTTTGTACATCAACTTTTCATCATCAGTTAATTCTTGCTTACCAAGAATTTCCCTAATTTTCTTTCCAAGTTGTTGCTTTAACCTACGAATTGTAAGTTTAAATACAGTCATCTCCCAGTTACACCTGAGAAGAACAACTTCGTTTACATCTTCCCCTTCATCATTTTTAGCACTATTTAAATTAGCATCTAAAAAATCCTCTTCAAGTTGTTGTAAAAAATATGTTTTTCCCGATCCTGAAATACCCGCAATAACTACAATCATTCCATTATATAATCCTCCTAAAAGAGCATCATTAAAATGTTTAAATCTAGATATTAAAGGTTTCTCCCCACCAGCATGGAACTCGGTAATTTTTCTGGCCACTTTGTCTATAAGTTCCTTGGCCGTTTTTATTAATTTCATAGGCTAAAAAGGTTCGCAAGCTAAATTATGAAAATGTCCTTCGTTATAAGGTAAGGGCCCAGTCTTTTCTATCATAGCTGCTTCATTTGCCCAATGCATTCCCATTGCTATCATTAATCTTTTGTTAGACTCAACTAACAATTCTGCATGATAATTATCCATATATTTAATATTGTGCTAGAAGATCTTTTATTCTATCATCTTCTCTTTTAGCAGATTCTACAGTAGATGCAGCTGTTGATTTTTCTTTAGCCTCCAACTCTAATTTTTTAGAATTAACTAATTTTTGAAAATCTTCTTGCCAAGGCCCTTCGTGTAACCAACCATAAGTTTCAGTCCAACCCGGTTGTCCCCCCGTAATACCATAAACTTCTACAGCACCTTTATTAACATGAATTGAACCTGTAATTTTTTCTTCAGAAGGGAGAACCCATACATGGATAGTTCTACCCCTAGCATGGTAACTGGGGTCAATAAATAATTTTCCAAATTGCTCAGTTTTCTTAAAATATTTGCAATATTCTGCTGCTCCTGTCATAAAATAGATATTTAATTTATGCAAATATAAGAAAAATATTTTAATAAAAGCAAAAAACGCATACATTTTTATGTATACGTTTCTCGATTTCCTTCCTTCAAATGATGGATGAACTTTATCTAGCTAATGTAAGTAGTGTTTCTGAGTTCAATAATCTAAAGTAATCTGACTTACCTTTGATGTTTTGAAGATCGTAGAAATGTCTACCCCATGTGATTTTCATTAACTTTTTATATAATTTACTATGACCTTCATAAGCTCCAGATGTTACTGGATCCAATGACCATCCTTTAGTATCAGCAATTTCCTTAATTGTATTAATACCTACGAATGGAGATTCAGCAATATCAATAAGTCCAAATAGACCTGTTGGTGCCTGAACCGAACCAAGCTCGGATACAGTTCTAAAATACACATAAGATGAAAATTGAAGTGCCCAGATATCTTTAGTATCTTCATCATCGGCTAAACCTACAACTAACATACCTAAAGCAACTGCAAACATATAAGTACCCATCTCTAGCATTACACGTTTAACGTTTCTTTGCTGTTCTGGCTCTAACTCATTATATTCAGATTTTAGAACGTTAAGAAGCTCTTTAAATCCTTCTTCTCTCATCTTACCATATGTACCTTGTACATAGTTACCTAAACTTCTGTAATGACCTTCCTCAAATTGCCCGGTCATAAAGTTGAAGTGGTTACGCTTGGCCTTTCTCTGCACGGCAGTAGTTAACCAACCACGGTGGGCGGTAGTAAACTGCATCAGGAAGTGACGACTGGCAAGTGATTTATCCTCTTGTCTAACAACACCATCAATATTGGCTGAGGTTCTTTGTGCAAGAGCTATAGCTCTATTCCATTGAGTATTAACTTCTTCCTCACCTATTCTATCTATCAATTCTTGCTTAAACTGGATATCATTTTCACCATTTTCAATGAAACTATACATAGATTCATCTCTAAATGAATCCCATTTTTCTTTCATCTCTTCTTTAGAAAGACCTTCGTTTTCCGGCATTAATTTGAAGTTGTTGAAAGTTGTAAAACGATCATTTACTAATCTGAAATCATCTAATACAGAAAGAACTACTCTAGACTTAATAAGGATATCACCCATAATATGAAATTCATACCCAAGGTTGTTGAAAAATCTAATTCCTCTGTTGAAACCAGAAGATTTAAGTCTATTATCGATATCTAAAATTCTAGAAGATTCTAATAATCTGTAAAGCTTAGTTGTTCTATCAATTTTTCCAGCTTCAGTAACTAATTTAGCAGTTTGTAATCTCGCTTCTTTCTCAGCAAATTTAGCTGATCCAGATTGAGTATGCTCACCAACAGCATTTTCTATTTTTCTGAAAACGGCACCAGTAACAAAACCGGTAGCTGCAATAGGAGCATTAAATGCAATGTTTACATTACGTATTAATCTATCCATCACCAATGCAAGACGAGAAATATCTACTCTTTGTCCTGTAGGTAAAGTAATATGAACTTTCTTAACTTGTTTGAAACCATAAAATTGATTATCCACAAATTGATCAAACATTTTAATGGTATTACTATTGGCATAACTTTTACCACCTTCTTGTTTAGAATTTAGTAAGTGTTGTTTTAATACAAGCGCATCAGATACACTAGAAACTTTTTGTTCGTAAGAATAAGCTCCTTCTAAATATTTAGCATAAGAATATGCTAATTCGGTAGAAACATCGGAAACATTTTCTAATGTTCTTACATATTTTCTAGGGATAATTCTGAAATTCTTTTGATCAATAGCATCCTCATTTCCAGTTTGTTCACCATAATCTAAAGTATCCACACGATTTCGGAAAGTATCATTAAATACCTCTTTAACGGTGTCGAATCTATCTTTTTTCTTAAGGTCATAAATCTGCTCAATTCTACTTCTCGAAATCATTGGAAGTTGGTATTGATTCGCTACCCCAGTAATCTCATAAGCTTCATCTCCTTTGTTTTTTACATTCCAAAGAGCCTGTAACATCTTAAATTCCGGAATAGATCTTGTAGCATTTCCATTCGCATCTGGTGCAAACTTACTACTAAATTCTGCATTCTTAAATTTAGAAACTTTTGGTTGTCTAATACCACCAGCAAAATCTTCTATATAATTAGGATTTATAAAACTTTCTCCAGCTTCATCTTCAGTCCATGTGAAACTAGCGTTTACATCAATATATTGAGTAACCCCTTCATCACCTTCTAATGTACCATTTACAAACTTAACTACATCAATATCTCCTCGTTTTAATCTGCTATAGAATTCATCGTAACCTTCTGGTGCAAATCTTTTGAAATAAGAAAACACTCTTGTCTTCGCAAAGTCAATAGCCATTTTTTCTACATTCGCATTTGCAAGTGCTTCAGTAAGGTCAATATTATCAATTTCATCTTGAGATTCTAACCCTAATTCATTGGCAACAAATCTTTTTAATGATCTTTCAAGGAAAACAGATTGACCACCTACGATCATATCTAATTTATTCTTAAAGTTTTTCACTAATAAAGAATCTGATTCAGTAACATGTTGAAGTACAAAATCTAATTCATTTTCACCACTATCTTTAAGTGCATCATTATAAGACTCATTAATAGTATTCTCAGTACGTACTAATGGATCAACTATTTCAGTTTCATCATACTTTCTAAGAATAGTATTAGCGTCTCTAAATACACTTTGCAACTGATTCTCTATATCTTTAATAGAGTTTTTAGCTGCCGGCGACATATTATCATAATCAATCTCTGCTGGATTGTTAGGCTTTTGATATTTCTTTAAAATTTCAGTTTTCTTTTTCAGTAAATCATCTAAAGTTTCAATAGTAGTATTTAATTTAATACTATCTTGAGCACTTTGATCCTGTACCTCTGGAAGAAGGTCATTTAACTTTTCTACAATAGATTTTCTGTTTAATTGTAATCCTTCCCAGAAATTTTGATTGAAAGCTGTTCCTCCATTGGCCTTTAACCATTCAAAAGCAGCTTGATCTCCACTTTCTGTTTGGATTCTCTCAAGATTTTCGAAGAAACTATTTTTAATTTTGAAATTATCTCTAGTTTCCTTAAATGATTCATCTAATTTTTTAAGGTCCTGAGAAATAGTTAATTCAATGTCTATTTTAAGGTCACCATTATCATCAAATTCAGATTTGGCCGACTTACGTCTTAATGCAAGCTCTTCCAATACATCTAAATCACTTTCATCAATAGTTGCGAAATCTACATTACCATCAGCATCTCTATATTTAGCAAGAATAGAACCTCTTTCTCTAGAGATACTTTTCATAAATTCTTGCGTTATTGGAGATATACCTAAAGTCTTATATTGAGAAGCTTTCTTATTATAAAACTCATCTAAATATCTTCTTTCTGTATTATCAGCGTACCAATCCTCCAAAGATTGACGGTATTTCTGCGCCTGCTCCTCTGTCATATCATCTACGGTAGGAAGCTCGTTCTTTTTGTCCATTCTTAATAAATTGTCCATAGACAAATCAAGACCTAGAACGGTATTTAAAGCATTTAATCTAGTAGTTTTTAATTCAGAATTAAACTTACCCCAATCATATGGAGACAAAGTAAATCCTGTAGGGTTACCCTCAGAATCCATTTCAATGATATCTCTAAATTTACTGATATCAAATCCTTGTTCTTCAATAGCTCGGGCTACTTCATTATAATCGGATCTCCATTTTGTTTGAGCATTGTTATTATTGGTATTAATAATTTTACCAAGAATATTTAAAAATGGGTTAGCTGAGTGCTCTAGAGAACCATAATTAGATTGGAACCAAGATGTATCTTTAAATTCCTGCTCTATTAATTCCCTTAATCTAGCCTCAGTTTCTTGTGGTAAATTGTATTCTTTTATAATACGATCTACTACATTGTCGATACCTCTTAATTGTTGGATGTTAGATTGTCCTTCTAATTCATTAATTTTAGAAACAATTTCTCTCATCTCAGAAACAATACTATCAGCATTTACCTGAGGTACTTCATTAATTTTCCCAGCTTGAATTAAGCTAGAAAGCTCAGTCATAACTGGTTTAAAATCTTCAGAAAGAGCTCTCATGGCTTGTTGTTGCTCATGGTTTAAATATAATGCTTTCGAATTAACTCCACCATCAATATCTCTCTGATTTCTTTTGATCAACTTATCCATCCTACGAATTTGAGGATTTAAAGCTGAAATTATATGTTTAACTGCCAACCATTGGTCGTAAGCATTAATAGCTTCATTGTTATTTTCAATGATTTCATTAACCTTTCTTACATCAACATCTAAGTTTCCAGTTTTTGTAGCTTTTAATCTTTTATTTTCTGCTACTAATTTTTGCCCGGCACTTTTAATAGCAACTAAAGCTGATTTATCTGAAAGACTAAACATGACAAATTTACTTGTCTTTAATAAGTCTTTTTCAAATACTTGTTCTGCTTGATTGTTAAGTACTTCATTAGCAATTAAATCAGTAATTTCATTCACTTCATCTTTAAGACTTGAATTTAAGAATTCTCTGAATCTATTTAATAAAGTTCTCCATAAATTTCTTAGAGTATCAAAAACTGTTGCAGCTTCGGCAGTAGAATTTGCTGTATTGAAATTATCTTTTAATTTCTTAGCAAGTACTTTACCTAAAATTTCTCTTCTAACAATATTATCAAGTTCGATACCTTCATGTCTAGCACTATAAGTATCGTAATATCTTTGACTATCCTGCGCCCATTCTTCTGTATGGTGTACATTATTTAAGGCTGGTTGTAGGGCATTTTGATCTTGAAAAGCTTCAATAGCAAAGTGAGCTACCTCTTCTGATAAATTATCAAGAGTAGCGTTACCTTCAGAAAATGCAACAATACTATTAGAAATATCAGCAAGGGCTTCAGCAGTAGGATCTACTCCATGTACTTCATTATATCTAGAAACATAATCAGCAATAGATGTAACTTCTACACCCATTTTATTTAAAAACCCTAATAATTGTCCTTGAACTTCTTGCTCATTAAATTCTGGAGATTCATTAAATTGATCTAAAGTTCTTACAGAATCTAAATCATTTCTCTCTCTAAATATTTGGTAGATAGTTTCATCAATACCCGGATATCTACTAGATAACTCACGATATTTTCCATTTCTAAGATCGGATACAATATTTTCTTTACTTACCGATATATTATTTCCTTCAGAATTTGATAAAGTTACATTAATAAGATCTGGTTCAGTAAGGATTAAAGTACCATTAGAATTTCTTTTAACATTATCCTTACCAAGGAATACAATACCATCCCATAATGCAAGTTGACTATTTAAAATAGAAGAACTTTCTAATGCACCTTTACCTTGAAGTAAGTATGAATTATTTACTTTTCTTCTACTTTCATCAATTTTACCTTGTCTAATACCATAATTAGTAAATCCTATAGTATTTGTAGGGTCACTATTAGAAGATAAAGATCCAATTTCAATAAATTTATTTTTATCATTTAACTTAACTTTACCATTATAAGTAACTAAGTCATTAGTAAATGAGTTAAATTGGTCCTCACTAGTCGCCACAAAGGCGTCAGTTGTACCTATGGCACCAAAACGGATGTTACCATCAGAAGTATTTTTAAGGGCCTCTTCGTAGCTCTCTGTAACAAATCCATTAGGAGTTAAAAAGAAAATTTTAGGTTCCCCTATATCATTAACAGATTCTTTACTAAATGGAGTGTTAATTCTCCAATCACCAAATAGCTTAATAAAATTATCTGAATAAATATTCTTATAAATTTCTAATGCTTCCTCTGTAGAGTTTATTAATGGATTAGATGCAATAGTATCAAAAGATTGGGAGTTGAGTGTGTCGGGCTCCTGCACGGACGGTACCTCCTCCTCAATAGTTACTCTTCTCAAGTTGAAAAGTGTAGTTTCTTCTGGATTTAATTTTTTGTCCTGAGCATTGGCATCAGGTTGACTTACAGTTTTAATAAAAGAATTTAAAATATCTACTGAAGCTTCAAGAACATTGTTATTAACAACATCCCCACTTATAAGAGCTTTAATAAATTCAATTATATCATTCCAAATACTAGTTGAATTCCCAGTAACTGGTTGAGAAGATTTAACTTTTAATAGAAATTTACTAAAATTTTCTGAAGTTAAACCATAAGTTATTAGTTCTTCTGGCGCACCATTTTGAACGTAATCGAATACTCTAACTATTTCATCTGTTACTTCATCAGGATTCTCCTCTATAAAATCATTAACATCTCTAATTAATTGATTAAGTTTAGAATTAAAATCTTGTTGTTGTGCACTTCCATTATCTATTGAGTCAGCTACTATAGCATGAATTATCTCATGCGCCATAACTCTATCCAATTGATTTTGATCAGAAAGTACTATACCTCCTACCTTATCATTTACATTAATAGAGATTTTCTTTGTCTGGAAATTATGGAATGCCATACCTTCACCAGATCTTCCCCCAAACATAAAAATTTCTGAATAACCATTATCTTTGGCCCAATTATAAACTGGTCCTGTTAAAGGACTAGTTTTAAATTCTTCAGAAACTATATTATCTAAAGTTGTTGAAGTTTTTTTAGCGAATTGGAACTCTCCTTTAAAATCTGATATTGAAGTTCCTACACCTACTTTATAACCTAAAGTAAGGGCTTCTTCTCTAGCATTTAATTCAGATTTATCTTTACCTAATAATGGTCCAATATCTTTATTAGTAAGGTCTCTTTGACTTACCCATTCTGGTAAAAGCCCTACTTTCTGATCAGCAAATTGCATGATTTCATAAACCTGCTCAATTACTTTTTCAGCTTCTTCATTCTTTCCTTGTCTTCTTAATTTTCTAGCTTTATCTCTTAATTTAAAAGCTTGGTCATTCACACCAGAAAAATTAACCCAAGAATTTTGACCACGAGTTTCAGTAGTCATGGCTCTTCTAGCTTGCTCTGAGTACATCATAGCATGTACATTCCATGCATTTTCTTCACCAACAGCACCAAAACCATTACCTAATTTAGCATGTCCAAAAAAGTCATGTACAAATCTAAATATATCATTAGCTAATAATGGTTTATCATTAGCATCAACAAAATTGGTCTTACCTAATAAAGGATTAGACTCTCTCTGTTCATTAGTAATCACAGAATCACCAAATCCGGCCTCTGTAGACATTACTTTCATTCTCTTGTTCTTCTTGAGATCTTGAATCATCTCTTGAGAACTATTATAAGGTTCTTGATTATTAATCTCTATAGAATAACCTCTAGAAATAATTTTTTCATATTGATCAAGGGTCTCATCAATCATGGCTGTGTAGACCTCTCTCACTCCCGGAGCATTGATATCTGATTTTAATTTCTCAAACTCTTGTGCAATGGCTTCTGACCTCTTAGTATTTAACTTAGTGATCTTACTTACAGGTACAACCGGTATACCTTTTTCTAGCATATAATCAGTAGATATGATAGTAGCATCTTGTAAAGGATTATTGAATAATCTATTACCTGCTGGTTTTTTAACTACTTCTAAATTAGCTAATTTAGGATTGTTAATTGAAACCTCTGTAATTGTACCGGAATTATTTCTTTTAACTAGGCAACTCATTGTTTTCTGCGTCTTGTTTGTTTATTATGTTTTGGTTATTTACTGTCGAAACTTGTGGTATAGGAGCCAAATAACTAATACCCCCAACTCTATATACAATTTCCCCCGGAGTTAAATGTTCTTTATCTAAAGAAGAAATATCTTGGTCTAATCTATAGATCTGATATTTGTATTTACCCTGCCTTGTGAAACCTATGAACTTCTTTACAGCATATTTTATGCCACCGTGTTGAAATTTGGAAAAAATAGTTTTAGGTAAGAAAGGATGATCAAAAGCGATTATCCCTTTACCTAATTTTGGTATCTCCAAATCCGTGGCCACTCGACTCACATTAATAGTTAATAATTTACTAGCTATTTTAGTCATTAATCACAATTTTCTAATTCATCATTAATAGAATTTTCCTCTCTTAATGTAAATAATTTTTTAACATCTACAGGAGAACCTACTTCTTCAATCATATCATTAAATTCTGATATATCTATATTTGCAGCAGATACAGAAATTCCTGTTTTATACTCTCTAAAATTAGGTGTACCTAATTTTGGTAATTTCTTATAGAAAGAAACATTTCTATTTTCAGTAACCTTTTCAAATACTCCTTCTGGAGTTCTAATAAAATTGGCTTGAATATTTAAAGCAGCCAACACTGTATTATCTTGGGTGTTATTATAATCCTTATTAAATAAAGGTAAAGCTCCCGGATTATTAGCGTAAAAATCCCTCAAAAATTTATCGGTAATAATACTATCTTTTTGCTCTACTGTATACAAATCTTGTAGATTTGGATCCTTAGAAATAAGGGAATAATCCTTTAATGCTGAGAATAATGTAGTATTTGGCGAAAATAATCTAATACCTTGCTTAGTATACTCATCTACATTTTTAAGAACAATTCCATTATCTGATAAATCAAAATGTCTTAGGACATTATTAAATAATTCAGAATCCTTTTGTTTCTCAATTAAATAGGTATTATAAAAATCAGCAATAAATTCAGATGTTAAATAACTATAATTACCTTTAAAAGCTTCATACCTATTTAATTCCTGTGCCATGTTAACCTCTGGAGTTAGACTATCCACAGAATGTCCAAATGCATATTTATTGATAACTAAAGCTTCAGCCTGAGGCCCATTAAATTCTGGATCCACATTATTAGACACTTCTTTTATTTTGGTTCTAATAAATCTCTGCACATCATTTAAAACATCAAATCTATTATCTGGGTTTGTTAGCTTACTTAAATTAAATGTATTGTCTGCATCAAAAGATGAGGGGTAGTAGGCCTGCTCTGGGAGTACTTTAGGGTTGAAAGTGACTAAATCATACATTAGTGTATAAAGTGTACTTAAATCCTCTATTTTATTTACTTTTTGGTAAATGTTATCCCTAACTTTTAAAAGAGAATCATTTGTAAACAAATCTAATTCAGTTCTATTAGTATCTAATATCACTAAATTTTTCTCCCTTTCTGATACGTTTTTAAGTTCAATAGGTTGCTGAAGATCTTGCTCTTCTATTCCAAAGAATTCTTTATAAGAATTTGTAAAATTAGTAATAGTTGATTCTGAAGCAGTTATTGTATCAAGTGAATTGATTAAATTCTGTAATGAAACTAAAAATTCAAATATGTCTTGTTGAGATGCTTCATCATATTGATCAGAAAGTCCAATTACATCAATACCGTAATCAATCGATTTCTCCTCCACTGAAGATAATAATGAAGTTACCTCTTCTGGAGAGGTGTTCCATATATCTGCAGGTAAAGAAAATAAGAATGAAATATCATCTCTTATTTTATTGTCTTCTGGTGCAATTACAAGTGATTGTTCTAATCTAGTTTGCACATCATTTGCTGGAACAGGATCTAAATTCTCAGAGTTTAAAACTAATACATTCTTAAAATTAGAATATCTATTAAATAAATCATCAGCAAATTCTTTACTATCTTTGTAAAGTTGTTTTATAGATCCAAAAGGAATACCGTCCACTGCATCGTCAAACTCCTCACGGGTGTAATTTCCAGCTACAAGACTTTTAATAGTCATATCTACCTCATGTGGGTTAGCTTTCTTAAATTTACCTATACCTATTGTCTCTGAATAATCAGATAATAATAAATCCTCTGAGAAAAATAATGTATCAACTAACGCATCTTTCTCTGCTAAATCAGAGTCTTTATATAAAACCTCGCTAGATAATCTATCTACAATATTTTTTATGTCTTCCCTAACTGAAGAATTAGACATTATTACATCTACCTCTGGCATTGTATATAAATTCGATGCAAGAAGATTTTCCCTTTTTACCAAGAACTTTCCATCTTCATAGAATGTGGAATTTAACACATTACTTAATTCTTCCAATGAATTTATAGGTAAATCAAGTAAGTTGTTTCTTAATGAATCTAAATCTTTATTACTTAAATTCTTGTTAGAAGCATTTAATGATTTAGAAAATTTTAATACAAAATCCAATTTAGGTTCACCATTATTATCTAATGGTACAGAAGATTCTGGAAACTTATTAACTAAAATATCTTCCCTAATATTATTTAAGAAATCCTTAAATACTATATCAAAATCAACATTCGCTACTTGATTATTTCTACCTAATAGTTTTTGTAAGAATATTTTTATTTTTGTAAAAAATGATTTTTGTCTGTGATCAACTACCTTTCTAAAATTAGCATTTGATAAATATTCCGCTACAAATTCTTGAGGATTTTTAAATCCGTATAATGTTGTTAATCCTTTACCATCTTTTCCGAAAGGTCTCTTTAAAGTATTGAATGCATTTAATACTTCGTTTTTAAATTCTATTTGATAAGGCTGTAATAAAGAATCTTCTATTCCCAACATTTTTGCTGTGAATACATGAGCTAACTCATGTTGTAGAATATTAGTACCCGTACCTTTATCTTTAATGTTATCAATTCTATCTTGATTAACCAAAATATCAACACCAGTTCCCGGGTATTGAGCTACAAAATTACCTTCTAAAAGGCTTTCAATCATAAAGCTAGGAATTCTACCTTCTGCAATTAATTGATTTAAAAAGTTTATTTCTTCCTCAGAATTTGTGTAAACATATACTTTCGAACCAAGTAATTCAGCAATAGTAAGAACATCCTGAGATACTTGTTCTAAATTTTCAAAAGTTTCTATAGAATCCTCAACTGATAAATAATTCTGAGGAAATCTTTCTATAAGTTTATTATTAATTTGTTCAAAGAAACTACCATTGTCACCCCCTTTTAAGAATTTCTTAGCTTCCTCTACAGTCTTAAAACCAAAGTCTTTTTTGTTTTCTCTAAAGAAACGTTCTGGAGTTTGTCTAGAATCAGTAAACTCTCTAACTTTAGTTTCCCAGTTACCATTAATCTCTTTGAACACCTCAGTATAAGGTACAGTCCAAAGGTTAAGGGCTTGTAATTCATTGCCAGTAAAGTCTAACGCATCTTTGTATAAATTAGAAGCAGCTCCATTTGGTGCTTCTACAAAGTCAATGTGTCCTTCTGGATCTTTTATGATTTTACACTTCATTACTTTCTAAAGAATTAAAATTTTCTCTGGCCCACTGGAGAAATCTCTCCGATGCTTCTGACCATTTATAATTATGTTCAACTGTTAAGAAATGCTTAAGAGACTGGTCATCCCAGCCTCTAAAAACATAATCGGTTATTGTACCTCTTAAATCTGCAACCATAGCTGCAAAGATACTAAAAATATATCTTAATTACAATCTTTCTTTTGTAATTGTTCTACTTCCTCTGCCAAGTCATTTGTTAATTCCTGCTCAACTACTTCAGGGGCTTCATTAAAATCAGTTGGAACAGAGAAATCTGTTATTTTTAATTTTAATTTTGGCGAATGAAAAGGGTTATCACTTATGTTGATATTAATAAGACCTTGTTGTCTTAATAATTCCTTGCCTTCAGTTAATGTACCGTTGGCCCATTCTGCTACATCTGGATAATCTTTAACGTTAGTTAACAAATCTTTTACCTTAGTAATATGCGCAGCATCAGTTAAATTATTATCATCAGAATTATTATAGTAAAAACCATTTCTTCCCACATCAATTCTAGAAGAAGCTAAAATTGTATTTAACCTATCAACTTTCTCCACTACTGGTAAATTAGTGGAAAGTATTTCATCAACTCTAACAGAAAGATCTTGCTCTATAGGTTGTAACGATACTGGGTAAACAATCTTCTTACCTTTAAATCTAAAAACAATAACTGGAATATTTACTTCCGCATTTTTTCTAGAATAAGAATCTACATAAATAGTATTTAAACCTTTAACACCTTTATTTAAATCTAACTTACCGTTCTTGATAAATCCAAGATCAATAACTTTATCCAATGTTTTAGTATCAAATCCTCTGTTTAATACCTTTACCTCATTATTTTCTTTAACCATGTTAAAGTTAGGATGTCCTAAATAAGAGAAATTTACCGGTATTGTAGTCTCTAAATCAATAACTTGGTCTTCAGATATTCTCTCTTCAAGAACTTTATCTAAAGCTTTTTGTCTTAATGTGTTTAAAGCTTGTAAATTCGAATCATTCGATGATACTAAATTTTCACCACGCTTTAAAACTGCTACTACATCTGATCCAGTTTTAACATAGATAACCATATTATCCTGTAAACTATTTCTAGTCGCTTTATCTAATTCTTGGTTAGCTTCTATATTTGAGAAAAGAATTTTATTAAAGTCATTTCTTAAACTCACTTCCAAAAATACCTCATCATTTTCATTTAATTTAGATAAAGCTTCTTGGTTCATAAACACACCTTTCTCTAATGTGAAATTAGTATCTACAGGTACTACAGAAACACTACCATCCTCATTATTAATATCTTGTAATAATGTTTGGTAACTAGTTGGTAAGTTGCTAGTTGGTAAGATACTTAACTTTGTGTCAGAATTTAGTATATCTCTAGTTTTTTGGCTAAAAACAACATTATTACCTTTACTAATTTTAAATGTCACCTTAGGTGTACCTTCTAATTCTAATAACGTAACACTGAACTTATCCCCCGGCTTAACATTAGAAATAGAATCTATAGATTGAATTAACCCTTTAGATCTACCTCTTCTGATTTCAATAGGAGTAGATTTACCAATAATATCTAATACTCCTTGAATGTTTATATTGGAAATACTATAATCTCCATTGAACTCTCTCTTAACAAATGCTTTATCATAAGTTTGAGAGTTATCAGCATTTTTAGATGATTTACTACCAGAAAATTCTGGATCAACTAAATCTCTAAGAGCTTGCCTTGTATTACTATCTACTTGAGTATTTAACTCTGTAGCAATTTGATCTTGTAATAAAACTGATTGTTGTAATAAATCAGATAGTCTAGATCCAGAATCAACTGTACCTTGAAGTCTACCATAATTATTTATCTTCAATTTTAATTCTTTAAATCTATCAATATCTTGTGGACGTAATCCATTCTCATTTCTAAGTTTCTTACGTAACAAGTTTTTATATTCTTCTATCTCATGAGGAAGAACTACATCTTCCTTGCTAAATCCTTCTGGATCAAAACTCGTAAGACTTTTTCTTTGGTCTATGATATCTTGAACTCTTTTATTTATAGCCTCTAATAATGGATTAGATTCTGCATCCTCATTTATATCCAAAGTTGGATTGGTAGTCTGCGCCGGGCTAGGGAAGTCGTCCGGGGCCTGATCTTGTGGAGCTCCGTCAGTTGGTCCGTCAGTAGCACCCTCATTTGTTCCCTCAGTAGGATTAAATAGGGCCTGATCTTTATAAAATGAATCAGCTAAAAATGCATATGTATTGGCTGTAAACTCCTTATACTCAGAAGAATTAGACTTTTTAGCATTAATCTTAGAAAATACTTTACCAAATATAGAAGTAACTTCTTGCGTTCTAAATTTTTCATTAGATAACCTACTAAACCCTTCATTCACATTTAAGAATGAGAATTCTGCTTTTCTGTATTGATCTAATAAATAAGCTATACGATCATGTGCCTCTGGACTAGTTTCTTGCCAAGCAGATAATGTATCTTCAAGTTCTTGTAATTTAGTACCCATTTCGATCAATGTCTCAGGGTTAACTACATCTTCACCAAAAGGAATTGTAAACTCTTGGTTTACGATATTATTAGCTTTAGTTGAACGAACTATCTCATCTGAAAGTTTTTGTAATTCAGAATTTAATTCATCTCTTCTATTTTGTAAACGAGTTTGTTTAGCAATTAATTGTTCTTCCCTAACTGCAGCTTTCTCCAACGCAGCTTGTTTAGCCTCTGGAGATTTATTAGATATTGAAGCTTCAATGAAAATATCGTTATCTTCAGATAAAGTTTTATCTATAGTTGCAATTTCATCTACAGTTTTATTGTATTTTTGAAGAGTATCTTTTCCAACTCTTTCTAATTGTCTTTTTTGTTCTAATGCAGAGAAAATACCTTCATCTCCTAATAATTCTCCTATTTCTTTAGCATATTGCCCTGCCAATCTGTCAGAGTTTTTACCCATGTAAAGGTTTAACGCTAATAAAGATCTTATATCAGAATTTGGAATAGATTGTTTCTGACCATCAATAACTACATCCATATCAGATAAGCTTGGTGGTAAAATACTTTCCGCTACTCTAATTGATTTCTTAAAGTCATCTACAGAAGTTTCATAATCTTCTAATAATTCCTGTCTAATATCATCTACTGCACTTTCATCTACACCAAATTGTTGTGCTATAGATTCATCTGGAGTAGATTCAATTACTCTTTTAAAATTCTCATGCGAATCATCAATTAGATCTGCATTATATTCTGCCATCATTTTGGAGAATAATCCTCTCTTCATATCTAATGAAGATCTTAATACTTCCCCTTTATCCTGAGCAGACAATGCATCGAAATAAGCTGATTTCTGTTGAGTAACAGCAGCTAACTTTTCAATAAGCCCCTCATTAGAATAACTATTTAATGCCTGAGCTTTATCTATATTAGCCTGAGCTTTATTATCATATTCTCTTAAGTTAAATCCTCTACCAGATTGTCCAAACAAACCAATAAGAGCACCTAATCCTATTTCTTTAAATCCTTCTTTAGATCCATACGTATGAGAGAATGAATCATATGCAGCTTCAATTAAACCATAATTTTCTTTAAGTGCCTCAGGATTATATTTAGACGATAACCATCTTTCTCCTGTACCACTTAATGCAGCCTGTCCACCTTCTTCTACAAATCCTTCTACTAAAGGACCTTTAGCTACGAAAAATGCTCTACCTAAGTTTCTTTGAAGAGGAGTAGCATCTAAAGCATTAAATACATCCTTACCTTTTGATATTGTAGATGTAACACCTAATCCTACTTTCTTACCAAGATACTTATTAACACTTTTAGATAAACCTGCTTGTAGTCCAAAATAAGTTCCAAACTGAGCAATATTAGATGATCCTACTAAAGCAACATTGGCAGCAAATAAAGTATTAGCTGAACTAGTTAAATCTTCCTTAAATGATGCAAGAGTTTTAGGGTCTGGTCTACGTCCAAAACTTTGTTGGTAAGACTGTATGAAATTTTCTTCTTGCTCATTCATATAATGACGAGCTTCTACACCAGCTTCATAACCAGCTGAAGTATACAAGAATCTTGCATTATTCAAAGCTCTAGCGGTGTTGGCAGCCGGGATAGTACGCATGTAAGCGTTAAGAAGTTTGGTAGGAGAATGAAGCGCACCCTTGGCCAAAGATTTACCTCCAGCTTTTAATGCAGCTCTAGCCCCAAATGTAGCTAATGAAGCTCCACCAGTTGCAGCAGCCCATATTGCTTCTGAAATAATTGTACCAAACATAAAAGACATACCTCCAGCAAAATCATTCGCCCAGAAGTTAGCTGTACCTAAACTAGATAAAAACCCTTTATCTTTTTCTTGTTGTGTATAATAATTAGGTAGATTACTATCTAACCTTTTATTTAAATCATCAATAAAATTTGAAAAACTATTATCGTAAATAGATGCGAATGACCCTTGGGCTATTCCATTTGCTAAACCATAAATAGTTCCTATTGTCCCATCTAAAACATTTAAAGCTGTTTTAGAAAAAACATTTTTAGTTATACCATTAACCCACTTGTCCATGGTACCTTGCTGTAATGCAAGCCTTTCCTCATTATTAGTTCCCGAGATATAATTATCAAATTTAGGGATGTAAGTTCCATCACTAAGAGGAGTATAAACCTCGTTAAGATTTACATTGTAATCTACTGGGTTCAATCTATCATCATTACCTAATGAACCTAAGAAGCTATTAAAGGATTGATCCATCCCTTTTTGAGCAAACTTAGAAGTAGGTAAATCAAAACCTATGGTTTGCTGTCTAGCATTATTTACAATAAATGACAAATCCTGAGGTGTTGTACCAGATAATACAGCAGGGTCACCTAATGTAGCAGCTTCTGATACATCATTAAGCCCCAAACTTAAAACATCCGTATTAACTGGGGATGCAGTTTTAGGAACCTGTGTTGTTATAACATCGTTGGCATTTCCAGCCGGATTTGCTTGTGGATTATTGTCTTCTTCCATCGTCAGTTGGATATATACTTTTTAATTTTTCTAAGGTACCATTTGGTACTTGCCCGCCATTTAATCTAATATCAGTTAACATGGCATTTAACATATTGTAAATTACTACCTGAGGTGCGTAATCAACAATTTTGTTTACTTTATCTAAGTTATCAATAGTAACAGGTTGAAGTGGACTAAATATAGATTTAGAATTGGCCCCAGTATCATACTGAACACCTAACCTTATTCCATTTCTATTTTTAGTAGGGTTCATTGTAACTGCAAATCTATTATCAGATAATACATTTTTAATGATCGTTCCTACTTCAGAAGTAGATTGGTTAAACCCACCTAATACATCTGGATAAGCTTTAAATAAAGCCAATGCAGCACCTTGTTGAGTAGATACTTGCATTAATTCTTGGTTATTATCAAAAACAGATGTACCTAATTCATCTAGATAAGTACTGTTCACCTCATCAATAAATCTTACATCCCCTCTTTCTTTAGGTACAAAATTACCCGAGTTAAAAATAGGTCTCTGATTATTGAAATTTATATCAGCAATAATATCTGGTGGTAAATTTTGAATAGGAATTTTAGCCTCATTTTCTGAGATATTTCTAGCCCCTCCAATAGTACCTTCTTTAATTTTTTGTTTTACAATAATACTACCTCCATCTGCTGGATCCATAGCAATTGTAAATGGACTTGTCTTAACAGCTAAGAAACTACCTTCAGTTTGACCATTAACAACAGCCATTAACTGGTTATGTACATCCGTATCCGATTGTAATAAAAATTCATTTTGTTGAGGTAAATCTGTTTTTCTACCTGCTAGTATAGATGAAGTTTTATTTCTTAAATCATCAGGATCCAATAACTTGTTGGACGTTCTATCATCTTGGAATGAATCATCTGTAAATCCTGAAGATGTGTCAAACGATCCTGATCTTCTTACTTGATTTAAAAATGCCATAGTTTCCGGCATAGTATTAGAATCGTTGGGTACTTCAAAAGTTTTACGAGGTACTGCTCCTCTGTTAGTATGTATAAATTCTATACCTACCATTTCAGGTACATCCTCTTCTCCTTCTCCAAACATGGCAGCGAGTTGTCTCACGGCAAACGGGTCATCGGTTTCTTTGGAAAGAATTAAATCAGCGTAAACTTGCTTTTTAAATCTTGTCAATTCTTCTGGATTATTCTCTAATTCTTCATATGACGAAACTCCTATTGAACTGAAATAATCGTTAATTGGAACAGCTTGACCATTGATATCAATTTTTATTCCCGGATTAGTTTTAGCAACATCAAAAATTTGAGGAAATATTTCAGCTTCATTTTCTTTAACTGCATCAGTGAAAGCCTCATTCATAGTCTTCTTACTGGATAGCACAATATTATTAGATGAATTCATTTGCTCGAATTCGTCAATTGTAATAAGTCCAGAACTAGTTGAATCTTGAGATAATTTTCTAAAATAATCAAAAAGGAAGTCCTCCTTAGTTATATCTTCATTAGTTCTATTTTCGTATAAAACATCAATGTTACCTCTAATATTACTTGGTAAAGATGCAAACTTATCATTAACAAGTTTATCTCTCCTTAAAGTATTAGTTTCGATTGTTTGTTGTGTATCTTCAATAAGATTAAACTCATCCTCAGGATTTTCTGTAGGAACTACTTGAGTTCTAATATCCGGAACATTATCTTGATTAGAATCTTTTTTCTTAGTTCTATCTAAAAGAGATTTAGCTGTCTTATATTGAAGCTCCTGCGCCTTCCAAAATGATTGATCAGTAGAATAAGATAATTCTGTTTCAGTGAACCCGTAACGAGCTCCTAAACCATCCATAAGCTTATTCTTCTGCAATGTGAAAGACATATTATCTATATCACCAGATGTTAACCAAGAATCATAAGTACTCTTAATTGAATCTTTATTATTATTTAAAGTAGTTAATTCTCTTTGTAAAGCTTCTCTCTCAGCACCTTGACCTTTCCCTAAAGCAGAAATTCTAACACTTAAATCTGCTACCCTAGCATCAAATGTAGAAAGGGAATCATTTTTAAATCTTTCAAATCTATCACGAGTTACTTCTAGTGCATTCTCACCACGCCCAAAATTATACCAACCATCAATTTGAAGTTGAGTATTTCCTTGTGCAGGTAAAACTGATTCAGCTATTCTACGTACCTCTTCTGGAGTAACCCTTTTACCAGTTGTAGTTACATAATAACCATTACCATCAGGTGTAGTTCTTTTTTCTACATCAGCGTATTGATGTAAATTCTTCATAATTGGAAGAAGTTCTTTTTGGATATTATAAAATGGAGTATAAGATCCCCCATTGTATACACTTCCTACTTCACCATCGCTTAAATATTGTTTTAAACCTCTGGTAGCAAACATCTCATTTTGAGCAGCATATGATGTAGGTTTATTCTTTTTAATATCAGCAATTTCAGATTGTAATCTTCTAGCATTTGCTGTAGAAGAAACGGCGTTCATAACATTTTCGTCAAATACATTTTTTATTTGACCTTGTAAATTTCTTGTAACACCAGCAGAATCGAAACTAGACATACTGCTAGTTCTATTAATACCATCTACTAAATCATTAACTCTTGAAGCTAAGTATTGCTTATCTTCAGGTTTCATTACATCAACATTGGCAAACTGATCTATCTGCTGTTGTAGCATTGCTACATTGGCATCAAACCTTGTTTGCTTATACTCTAACCCCTTTGCTAATAAATCAAAGTTATAAGGCTGGATGTAATCTCCATATTGTCTTAGTGGACTAAACGCATTTGCCATTATCTATTAGCTTTTTTTGTTAGTAGTTTTCTTATTAGTAAATACATTAATATTTCCATATTCAATAGCATCAGAAGTATTCTGAGGGAATGGACTATTTAATGTAACTTCTGTATCATTTCTTCGAACAGTTCCAAATGGAGTTGTTTCAAAATTTTCAAATAAAGTATTAAGTTGATCAAATCTATTTAAAGTATTGAAATTACCTAATCTTACTCTTCTATTAAAATCAAAGAAATTATTAAGATCTGCAACCGTTTTAGCTTTAGCTGTTAATTGTCTTCTTTCAAAGTCAAGTAAATCATTCGCTCTAGCATTTTCTTCTGCATTACTTTGTTGTAAATTAATTTGATCCGCAGTAAACTCATTTTGAGCATTAATTCTATTAGCTTCAGTAATAGCTTGATTAGCTCCTCTCTGAGTATTAGCTGATAAATTAGTTAATGCTGCAGTTCTTTGACTAGTTGGTAAAGCATTTAATTGATCTGCTACAGCAGTTTCATTTCTTGCTAACTCAACTAAGTTCTCTTCAGGACTTACAGCAACTGGATCTATTCTATCAAATCTTCTAGTTATCTTTAGATGAGGCTCCAAAGAGTCAGGTGGTAGTACACTCTGGTCTGGTAGGAACGGGAGATTACCAAATCTACCTACAGTTTCATTAACTGTTATGGCGTCATCTGTTCCCGGACCTGCTGGAGTATCTACTGGTGTAATGTTACCTGTTTGATTAGCAGCAATTTCACCAATTAAAAAGTTAGCATTTGTTCCTACGAACTTACCTAAGTTTTCCTTACTTTTATCAGATAGCTCTAAGCTTGGATCAATGTTTCCATTATCATCTAAAAGTTCTTTGAAACTAGTAATACCTTGTTCTTGTAATTTAGTAAAGTCTTCCGGAGTAATTAATTCAAACCCAAAATTAGGTCTAGACGAAGTGAAGTTACCAAACTTATTATCAAAACCTCTAGCTACTTGATTATTAAACCTTTCAGCTTCTACCTGTTCTATAAAATTTTGTCTTTGTTCTGGATTCTCTATTCTAGCTGAAGTTTCATTAATTAATAACTCATAGTTATTATCAACTTCTTTTTGAAAATCTTCAATTGTTCTTCCTGCTTTTAATTCTGCATTAACAATATTCCCTTGATCGTCTAGTTGAAAATCAAAAGTATTTTCCACTATAAGTGGAAAACCTTCTCTTAAATTATTAATTCTCTCTAAGAAATTTTCATCATTTACATTACCAAATCCTCTTGCAGATCTTGATTGATGTACAAAAGTAGAAGAGTCATTAAATGTATTTTTCTTTCTAATAAAAGGTTTCTTTGGATCTGTAGGATCTCCTACTTCATCACCATTGGCGTATTTAGGAACTCTTTTAATTATTCCTCCTTTTTTAAGCTCTTGAACTAATTTAATTGCTTGATCTTCGTTTAAACCATGTCTTTTTATAAGAGCTTGAAAATCTTTTGAAGTAAATGACCCTCCATCTTTAAAAATAGGAACTTCGACATCGGCCTTAGTGCTTTTACTAGCTTCTTGTCTATTGAAAACATCCTCAAATAATAAGCTTCTACTTTGTTCCAATGGTTTCTTTTGGTCCTCCTTTTCTTTTATCTTACCAGATAAAAATTGAGTGTTTAAACTAACAGTGGCCAGATCATCTACCTCTTCCTGTTCTTTTAATTTTTGAAAATATCCTACTTGCTCTTCGTTTATTTTATCTAAACCTAAGTTTTTAGTATATTTATCTACAACAGTAGCGTAAGTATCACCAGCCTTAACATCTAGGTCATATTGCTTTCTAAAATATTTAGCATTATTACCCCCGATTGTCAAGTTATTTGATACAACTTTCGTGCCACTTTCTAGTATAACTTTCTCCCCTCCACCAGCATGAGTTTTTCCTACAACCTTTTGAACTGAATCATCAGGATTCATAACATACTCATCTCTTTCTATCTCAGCATTAGGTTCTTCTAAAGAAAAACTTGGTAGACCTGTCAAAAATTCTCCTGTCATTAACTCCTCTATAGAAATAGCAGGTTGTTCCCCACCATCTTGGAATTTTCTAGTAAAGTCAATACGAACATTTTTCCCCGGATTAAGTTCTCTTAACTTAGGAATTAATTGTTTTATAGAGGATCCATTGTGAGGATTTCTAGCTGTATTAGTTAATACAATATCCCCCTCATTAGATTCTACTACGTCAAAATAATTTAGGCTTCCATACTTACCTAGATTTACATCAAATTTTGGTGGTGGATCTAATTTAGCTGGTTCAAATCTTTCGAATAAACTATTAGCACCTTCATCTGTAAACTGTACCCCTGAAACATCATTTAAAGAACTAACTTCAGCTGATGTTAAAGGTGCTTTATTATTAGGATTTTGAGTAGCAGGTTTTTTCTTTTTAGGATCAGTTGGATCTCCTACTGTCATTCCGTCTTCCCCACTTTGAAAATTACCTATTAACCCCTGTCTATTTTTCTCTTGTTGACTATTTAAAGTTGTTTGAAGTCTATTTTGAAAACCAGCACCTGAAAAACCAGTTCTCGCTAAGTTTAATAAGGTTTTCCCTGCAGAACCTATTAATCTAGTAGTATTTCCTCTCTTAGCTCTTTTACGTGCCTCCGGAGAAGAAAATTGCTCATCAGCATTAAAAGCTAATGATTGACCCAATTTAAACGTAGACGTATTTAAATCAATGTCACCTGCTAAAAATGAAGATGGGATATCCTCAAAAGATGTATTTCTTCTAACATTTACCCCTGAAGTTTCTGCCGTTCCTAAATTCGGCTCAATATCAACTGGGTCTATATTAGATACAGAATCATCTAAAGTTATTCCAGAAGGCTGTAATTGATTTACAGAATTAACTGGTACTCTACTAGTTTCAATAGAATCTAATGGATCTGGTAATACTACACCTCTTCTTTCTAATTGAGAAACAGGTTGAACCGGTTCCCTATTAGCAGGAAATTGAGTAGTAACTCCCGTAGGAGATCCTTGACTATTGGTAAATAATGGGTTACCAGCCAATGATGCGTCTACTGGCGGTACACCTCCTACACCATTTTGATTGGCTTGTACAAAACCATTCTCTTGTAGGAATCTTAGGAATTCAGGGTCGTTTAAATCAAACATAGTCTTGTTTATATAATTATGTTGTAACCGTTTTTCTTTCTATAAATGGAACTTCAGTTGAACTTATGAAATCAATTATAAAATTTCTTTGGTTAATTTTTTCTTGTAATGCTGCTTTAACACTATCTATCTTTTCTGTACTAGCTACTTGACTTTCAAGTTTATTATCTAGTCCAATGACATCTTGAGCAAAATTTACTTCATTAGGATCGGAAGATATATCTAAAGGGTTAATAGAATTATTTGCTAACATAGTTTTATTCATCCCTTTAAACAAACTCACTCTACCTTTAATCTTATCATCAATTTGTCTATCTAATATGTCGCTATTTCTTGATGCAAACTCTGTTCCATCTTCATTGAAAGTAGTAAACATAGAATTAGCGAAATTTAATCTTCTATCAAATCCTTTTTCCCCCGCCTTTTCTCCAGATCTTTCGAATTTATTAACAAAAGATGCTGCAGCTTCTGAAGGTGTAGATGCAGACAATAATGATTTGTTGGCTCTCTTCTCTGATGTATTTAACTCATGTAGAATAAAATCTAATTGCAGGTCAAAATCATTGGGTGCAATGTTCCTGTCGCTTGCGAACTTCTCCAGAGCTTTACGTCTTGGGCCTAACCACTGCGCAATACCGAAAGCCCCTATAGAATTTTCAATACTGCTATCTAATGCTACAGTAGATTCTTGGGCTAGGTTACCAACTATACCAGCAGATTGTGCTGGGGAGTAACCGTTATCAACGAAAAAATTATATGCTTTCCTAGCATTACTGTTAGGATCTGTAATATTATCGTTTATATCTTTCCACCTTTTACTAAGCATTATAATCTAAGTTTTTAGTTAGTAGCCATTTAAATATTGACTTATAATTTGTATTGTCAGATTTAGTTAATCTTATTAAAAACCAATCCCCTCTCATTCTATCTAACCAAGTTTGTTTATAATCTAACGAACTTAAATTTATAGTTTTATCTAGAGCATTACAATCAAAATTCCAAATTGGTACATTATTGTTCTCGTTCTTAACTCTATTGTAAAAAGCATTGAATGACCATTGCTTATCATTTTCAGTAGCTAAAATATCTGTACTACCAACGTTTTGAATAGGGTATCTCAATTTCTGGCTTAAATCATTTTTCTTTTCAGTAATAAGATTTAATTCACCTGAATTATTACTATGGTTGTAAATAGTAGCTTTATCAAACCCAATTAATCTATTCTCAGCAAAATCATATTCATTATGATATCTTCTGGAATCCATCCAATACTTTACAGTATGTAATTGCTTATTAACAAATCCTTCTTTAACCGGAACTTCAACCACCCAATCATACTTCTTACCGTAGAATACTCTATAAGATCTATTGGTTAATAAATGAGACCATAAACCTATCTCAGTAGAATCTGCAGAATAATTAACTCCTGTCTGGAAATAATTAAAGTAAGGAATGTAATAATCCGGTTTGAATGAATAATATGATATCCATGATTCCAATAAAGGACTATATGCTAATGTAAATGAACAATCTTCAAAGTAAGTACTATCTGTAGGTTCAATTTCATTTAGTGTTTGAAACACTATTTCTTCACTCTCACCATCTAATAAAAGCTCATCTAATTCCTGAGCAAATGTACCTGAGTTAAATACAGCTGACGCTGGACTTGTTTTATCATAAACTCCTTTCCAATCATAATCTTTTAGTGCTCCTAAAGGAATATATGGATTTTCACTTAATAATAAAGATACATCAACAGTTGTGCCAGTTGCAGCAATTTCAGGAGCTGTTAATAAAGATCCTTCAATAGCAGCTAATGCTTGTAAAACTAAAGCACCTTGTACCCCCGTTAAACTTTGAACAATAGGATAAATAACCCCTCTAAAGAATGTAAAATTAGTATTGTAATTAGTTACAAAATTATTAAAATGTGTTGTATAATTACCGGTAGGTTGAGTAGGTGTATTAAACCCAGCAGCTACAGAACTAGCATGATAGTTTGCATTTGTTTCGTCAACAAAAGCTAATACTACTAAATCTGTTGCTGGAATCCAACTACCTGTATTTAAATTTGGAGGTAAAGCAGATATACTTGGCCATAAACCTGAAACAGTAGGTGTTATTGCTCCTGTAATCAATCTGTTTGGATAATCCACCCAATCTTCATTTCCATAAGGAATGATATATAAACTTCCTGTGTAATCAGGATTATTTGCTTGATGATCTGCAAACCATGAATTTAAAGCTGCTGCTGCATCTACACCATCGGCTTGTTGCATACTAGATGTGTCAAAGAATGCATAAACATCTGTAGCGTTTGGAATTGCTGGTTTAGAAAATTTAAGTTGACAATCTTCTATACCATCAAAAGTATATCCTTGCGCTTCCATGTCTGTAATCTGAGTTTCATAAACATCAAGATTAGCATCAAAGAATGCTCCATCACAAAAAGAAATACTATCAGAACTATTTACTGGTCTATAATCTTTCTTAGTTAAAAATACTCTCTTAAATTTACTATCCCAACCCATAGCAATACCAAGACCTTTGTAATTATTATCAATGTCTTGCTCTGTTATACCATCAATACCACTTCTTAATATTTTAAATGGTAGTTGTTCTTTAAACCATGATCTTAATCCAGTAGTAATTTCTTTTAAGTTCTTACCATTTTGGTCCACTTGAAACACTTGGCCTCGTTTCATATCAGGCCAGAAATGTCCGTATTCACAACTCACAAGATCGAAGTGTTGGGTGCCGGCGTAACCTAAGTCGGTCTTCTTAAACTCCAGAGGTCTGGTAGCAAAAATACCTCCAGTACCTAACTCTGCAGTGTTGGCATCAGTTCTTTCTCTTAATACATCAATAGCATTAAATAGTAAGAATCCATTTTCAAATCTTCCTAACACCTGAGCAGATTCTATATCTGTAAGATTTTTAAGCTTACCTAACGAAGTAGGAAATTGGTAAAAATCTAAAGGTTTATAAATTAACCATGGATCATAAAGATCTTGCTCTGAGTTATCTTGTAGAGAATTAATTACTCCATTAGGAGCATCATATAGACAATCATATGTTTCCTGCTCAAATGTATCGGGCAATAATCTATATGCAGTTCTAGTTACATTTCTAGAATAAGTATTATTATAGTTGTAATCATTATCTCTTCTAATGCTTACATTCTGCTCTTGAGTCCACTCAACAAAATCTCCTACATTAGGATAAAAATTCTCATATAATTCTTTACCAGAATATCTATTATTTAAGTTGATTTCGCTCTCTACTAAAAATTGAGGTATACCATAATAGTATAAATAAAATTTAGATGGAGGTCTAACATAGAACCCACTGGATCCAGTTAAACAATCAAAATTATAATCACTTGCTATATCAGGGAAAATTTGCCCTATTACAGATGTATCTACAGGTGCTTCATAATCAATATAAAAATTAGGGTAACCTATATTTCTTTGAGTAAAATAATTGAATGGAGTTAAATCCGCAAGCCCCATAGCATTTCCTAAAAATAAAGGAATTTTTCTTTTTAAAGAAAATCTGGATATAAAAACATCTCCACCAAAAATAGCTGGACATTCTTTAGGAAACCTTAAATCACCACAATAACTTGTACTTAACCATTTTATACCTTGAAGACCTCCGTACTGATTAGGTACATAATTCTTCAATGACATATATGGAGAAGCAATATTTTTAGTTATAGACGGACTTACTTTATCACTAGAGCATGCAATTCCAGATCCATTTTGGCCCCAGAATGTTCTACTATCATCAAATCCTAAATAAGCTGCTGGATAATCTATATTAAAATTATCTCCAAAAGATAAAAATACAGAAGATTCTCTGTCTATATTATTTACCTTAATTCTCTTACCAGTACTTTCTTCAGTGTATTCAAATTTCCCCGGACGTAAATATTTTTTAAGGGCTAACCCTCTGATCATATTACCTTCATCATCATTACAAAGAGCATAATTATAATTCCCTTCTGATGTATAGTAGTATGCAAAATTTTCTGGTCTACCTAAATCTCTAAAAGTTCTTAACCATTGGTATCTTAATTCACCAATTTTAAATACAGCTGAAGCAAACGCTCCTACGGCAGCTGCTATTGTAGCTGCTGATACTGCAGTACCTGCAAAATTTTGTAATGTACCATTTGTGAAACCGGCCCATATACCAAAATAACTATTTGCAGCTCCAGCTACTGTTAATTCACCAATTTTAATAAGACTTTCAAATACAACCTCAGCAATAGCCAAAGCAGTAGCAGTCGCATAGGCATCACTACCTAATACAACATAACCCGGATGTCCTCTAACCTCTGAGAAATTTCCAAAAGAAGAACCATATTGGTAAGCTTCCAATTTCATTTCAGTTGGTAAAGTAGGTTTACTAAAACTTAAATCTGGAGAATGGAAAGTAAATCGATTATTTCCTACACCAGTAAATGGGTGATCAATATTTGTTGTTCTTCCACTGTCTTCAAAATTTAAATCATCTACACCTAAATCATTATAAGGATAGTTTGGATAATAAATTTCTGCATCATTTAGTACAGCTTCAGTATATTTGTATGTATCAAAGGCAAGTCCTTTACCAATAATACTTTTATGTAATGTTCTATCTCCTCTAAAAATTTCGTAAGAAACAATAGAATCTCTTTTTTCTTGGGTAATTAAATTGTTAGTAACTGCAATATCTAAAAATGAATTAACAAGCTCTTCATCAATAGTAACACCTAATGGATATATAATTGAATCAGAAGACCCTACTAACATTTGATCTGACATAAATGGAGAAACACAAAAATCCGGCATCTTGAAATGACGTATTGATTTACATCTAAAATCAGTTTCATCTTTTAATGTATACTGTCCATCAACTACTGAATCAGAAAAATTTTCTTCAAATTCAGTTCTATAAGCTAAAGGTAAATCAGATTCATTTACTATCAATACACTTGAATCAAATAATTCTCTATTATCTGGATAATCCTCAGTAGATTCTACATACCCAAATTTACCTTGCTCAAAAGAAGTTGGGGCACATGATGAATTAGTAATAACTTGATTTTCACATGGAGCCTGAAATACTTGTAATTTATCTAATAATAAATCATCGTAAGTAACTGTTACAGATTCACATTCTATATCTCTTTTAACAATGTTGAAACATCCACATGGTGGAGAAACAATATCTACAAAGCCTTGTGAAACAGGGAATCCTCCTACTAAATCAAATACTTCTTTGTTTTGAATAGGAGCATCTATTGCTAAAAATATTAAATCACTAGCGTAATTAGATCTATCTAATTCTACTAAAAGACCTTGATCATAATCTACTTGATGACATTCTATATAAGCTGGATCTGTACAGTCTGGATAAGTAGTTATTCTTACTAATCTTCCAATAGGAATATCATCTGTTGCAGCACAATCCGTAGCTTTAGTCATTTCTAAAACTAACCTATCTCTACCATTAAAATCTAATTTATACCATAATGCACCTTTATGTAATTTTGTTGTAAATCCATTGGTGTCACATCCACTATCTTGTGGTAGTTGTAAATTAGCTGCAGACACTAAATCTCCAAAATAATTTAAATGATAACTAGTTAATCCTCCTGAAGCAAATGTAGTATCCAGAACTTCAATAGCATAATTACAATCGGCATTAGTTAATAAAGGATTTCTTTCATAAGCTCTTTCATTGTAACTCATGAAGTCGGCTTCAAAAGGTACGTCTATAGTAAATCCATCATCTGAACCCGGCTTAAATTCATTACAAATAATAGGTACAGAAGTCTTTACATAATCATCTAATAATTTACCATTAATTGTAGCATCTTCATTTGTAACTGATGCAAGTTCTACAGAAGACCCTAATTCAATAATAGATCCAGTATCACAATTGTCACCAAATAAGGCTGTTGGATCTGGACACTGCTCTGCAGAATAATCATCCGTTAAAAAATTACAAATAAATGCATCAAATTTATCACTGCCCGGATCACAAATTTCAGTTTGATTCTCGTTGATATAAGTTTTTAAATCAGTGAATACTTCTGTACACACTATATCTAAAGTTCCCGGTCCTGAATTTGCAATATCTTCTGATCTACAAATAGCATTGGTGTCTTGAACTACAGTTGTAGTTCCTCCTCCTCCAGAGTCACACAATCCTAAATTAGTAGCAGTATTATAAAGCTGCCATCTTTGTTCTCTTTCTATAGATTGACAATTTTCTGCAAAACTATCTAGAGAATCCTTATCCGTATTAGCTATAACTTCAAGATCTGTAGCTGTAGGAGGTCTACCTATTAAAGGAAATAAAGCTGTTTCGTAACCGTCTCTAGTTCTAAATTGAATAGAGAAAGGATAAACCTCATCTCTCATATATCCTTTATATAAAGATGTTGCTATACCATCCTGATAAAGATCTTCAGATGATTGTACAGTTTTCCACCTCAAAAAGGAACCAAGTAAGTTGGCTACGGGTTGTAAGTTGAATTCTTTTTCTGCAGTAAGACCGTACCAGAATAAGAAATTGTTACTTTGAGTAACACCTTCTGCAGTTAAATATGTTGTTTTAGGAACTAGTAATTTATTTAAACTAGTTCTAGTTTTATCTTGTTCAGTATAATAAACAACTTCATTATCAGTGATAGGGTGGATACCTTCTTCAAAATAAGATTCGGCCCCATCTACGGAAGTCCTTTGGATAACAGCAATTTTATAGTATCCAAATTTATTATCTAAATTACTAACTCTTAATCTAATTCCTTGATTAGTTCTAGAATCTAATTCTGGTTGAGTTAGAATATTATTATTTCTGTCAAATATAGAAATTGGATTTGTTATAGAAGTATAACCAGTAATTTCATTTCCTTGCTTATCTGCATAAGCTATTAAAAATTCATAGGTACCCATTTTAAGATTACCTCCTAATTGGATAACTTCTGGAAATAAACATGGAGATTCATAAAGAGGAAAAACTCTTAACTTATCACAAGCGACACAAACTTCAACAGTAGTGTCTGAATCACAAACTTCTTCACCTACAAAACCATAACGATCTAAATTACTAAGATCTAAAAATCTCATTGGATTTAATCCATCAGTCCAGTAAAGTCTTTTACCACATTGCTCATCTTTTAATTCTACATTTCTAATAGGATGATCAATAGAGAAATTTAAACAATTATTACAACTGTCTTCCAGAACTGTGATATAAGTACAAGATTCTGTTTGAACAGTATCTTCTAGTGGTGCAGCTAAAATATTTTTTACATCACATCCACAATCCGCTGGTACATCTTCCACAGATACCATATTAGCTAAACTAGAGATATACCCTATCTCGGATACATTAGTCTCTGGATTAACTAACCAAAAATATTGTCTATCTGCATTTAAATCAAGTTTAGTTCCTATAACTTTAAACCCCGGTTTAAATCTAGAACAAAGAATATTAGAATGCTCATCCTGAAGTTTAGGTATACCATTACCATCCTCATTCTGAACATTACCATTTAATTGGTGTGTATACTGCTGTTCATTAAGGTCAGATGGATGTACATCTTTATTCATTCCCTGCCTTCCAGCAGATATTTCAAATTTTACTTCAGCCATAAATTAGTATGAGTAAGCAGCGTTATAGTAATTATTTAAATCTGGAAACATACATTCATATTTGTAACTTTCCATTCGATTTTGAATTTTTATCTTTCTTAAAGATTGTGGTGTCAATGTCGAAAATTTAGCTTCTGTCATTGCCAATCCTTTAGAGTCTGAAACCTGCCCAAGTAAATATTGTATCCTAGTTTCTATGTTTAAAACATCACCATTTAACCACCATTCTTCCATTAACTTCCATTGAACATAATATAAAATATATGTTTCTAGTTTCTCATGTTGAGTAGTTGGAATTGAAGGTATACCTTCATCATCTAATACAATACCATAAAATCTCAAATAAACTGCGCCATCTGAGAAATTAGTAGTTATAGTTTCTTCATTTAAATTTATTTCATAAGGAGAATTAAATCTCAAAGCTTTTCTAAATTCACCAGCACATTGATCTTTTTTCATATTTCTGGCTGGCCTAAGCGGAATAGGATTTTGGTAATGAAAATCAACATGTAAATCATTAAAGTAAATACTCTCAACAACAGTTTGTTGGTAGCTCTCTTCACAACATTCTTTACAATTATCCCATCTTGTTCCTGACTTAGAAATTTCTCTCCAGAAAAAAGTACTTTGTAAATTATCCTCGTGACCTTCTTTTATAACATACCCTTTAGGTTCACATAAAAAAGCACCAGTTAATCCCCAGATACCTTTTGGACCTACAGCAGATCCATTCTTTACATGGACCAACTTATCTTGTAATTGCATTACATTAGATCCAAATATTTTTAAGCCCTTAATAACATGATCGTAAACAACCTCATCTTTAATGAGGTTCATTTTATCGTATTTTTTAAGTCTTCTTTTAACTTCTGCTAAAATAGTTTTTCCGTGAACCATAATTTATGAATAAAACATTCTCTTTATAATTGACCAGTGAAATGTATAAGGTTTATAATTTCTTAAATTTGCTGACACTCCTGTTTTGATATCCCTATGAAAAGTTCTTTCCATAGACCAACCTTCAGAATCTTTGTTTCCTCCTGCATCTACAAATAAATGAGGATTGTATCTATAAGGTTCATCAAAATTCATTAATGATATCCTTTTACCGTCTTTACCTTCTATGGTAGCTTGATCCATTTTAACTGGACTCATCCAAACACAGAAGTATCCAAGGCCTCGCATGAACACTCCACCGGGCTTTTCGACCATGGCTTTAGCTACATTCTTAAAAATTGTTCTGGCTATTAAACTGAACTCAGGGTAAGACTCTACTAAGAGTTCTTTACTTTTATTTTTATGAAGGCTTCTATAATGGTTAAACCCCTGTCCAGATATTAATTTCTTAGAAGGGGCCGTTTTTTTATAACGATGTTCTACTTCAGTAGTCAAATTTTATTATACGGTTTTTTGTGATCTTATGTTGGCATCCTTATCTGGATTCTCATCTGGAGTAATACTTCTCCATGTACTAGATAATTCTTGTAAAGTTAAAGTTATAGCATCATCTTCATGTTTGTCAGGACATATAAAATCTTTGTCCCATATACTTTCACATTCATCACAATCACTACATCCTGAAGCTTCATCTGCATCTTCTGGAGATTGTGTTAAAATAAGAAGATCTACTACCTCAACTTCTGAGTTAGGAAGATATAAATATCCATCTCTAACATAATATAAATATCTCTTTAAATCTGGGAACTTTGTGTATTTTAAAGCTTCAAAGTCTTCCAAGGAAGTTCTAGTAAAAAATTGACCATTAATACTTGTAACAGAATGAATAGATTCCCCGTAGATACTATTAATAAGCTCAGGGATTTTCTTTTTAGACTTCATTAGACTAATACATCTTTTGAATTCCACAATATCACATCTTACTATATCGTCTTTTTCTAGCTCAAAACATCTAAGATCAGTTAATAAAGAATCTTCTCTAAAAAGAGTACCATCCTTTAACTTTTGAGATATAAATTTTTTGGCATACTTCTTAGCGACATTAAGTACATGTCGTCTACTAAGATGCTCATCTTTATTCTTAGTCCTTAGATCATTCCAGATGATTGATACTAATTCTCCATTTGTCATTAATAAAAAATTTTATATAATAGACAAAAGTAAAAATAAATTTTGATAATCAAAAATATATAAAATTATCCATTATAGTACGATATAATATCGCATTGCTTGGAAAGTGCTTCTGTCATGGCTTTGTCGTCCATGTTAACAAAATGTTCACGTAAAATTTCTAAGAATTCCAATATCGGGGCCTCAGATGTTACTAGTGTTACCCGATTATAAATTTTATTAGATGTAGTATCAAGTCCTACGATATCTACATAAAAGATAGGTGCTCCTTTAAAATACGCTAAGGAAAGACCGTAAAATCCTTCCTTATCTATATTAGAAACCACAAAATCAGGTACATACTTAATAACGTCACTCCAGTCCTCAATAATTGTTATCCTTATTCTTTTATCCAGAATATTGAAACAATTTAAAATCATGTGTTAGTATTTAAAAGTAGTAAATTTTCCTTCTACAAAAATTATATGTTGCGCAGTATTATTCTTATGAATAATAGCATGTGCTTGTAACCAGCTACTGGCCCCCTTATTATAGTCCAATTTTAAATAGGTTGAAGTACCTACCCCAAGGGCTTTATCGTAACGTGTAGGGGTGTGATAATCTCCTACGATTACATCTGTGTTTAAACGCTTAAATTGATTGATATTACCTTTAGACCCATTTTGTCCATAGTAACCATGGTGACCTACTTCATAATTATCAATCATAAAACTATTATCGATATCAAGACATATAACCTGATCACCGAATTTTTCTTCTATCAAATATGGTAGTAATCCTTTTGGTGCTTCACCCTTTAATAATACTTGAGCATATTCCATATACTCAATACTATTCTTGACATCCTTTTTCCAATCAGAGTTGACTATCCATCTATCTAACCATTCATCATGATTAGATCTTACAATGATAGGATTAAAAGGAGTAATCTTCTCTACCCATTTTAATACTTCATCAATTTCTTTTTTGACATTATTCCTACCTGCTTGCTCCCTCTGGAAACTTTTAATAGGATCTTTAGATTCCCAATGATTAACACTGTCACCATCTAGGACATCATGATAAACAGAAAAATCTGGTTTAATTTTATTCATAAATTTAAAAGTCTCTTTCTCAAGCCTCTTATCTAAAAATCTATGATGAATATCTCCCCAAACTAACCCTCTTATTTTATTTATTTTCTTAACTTTACCTTTATGAACTTTATGACAAATATCATAAAAGGTTCCGTTAGCATCTGCTTCAACTTGTCGCATATGAAATATTTCATCATTACGAACTTCTACTATTACAAAACCTAATTTATGGAAATCCTTACTACCTATACCGGCCTTTGACCTAGTATAATTTGGAACTGTAATAGCTCCAGTAGTCATCATGATTTTCTTAGGATGTCCTTTTAAAACCGGCGCAGCTTTTAATTGTAGCTTAGGATGCCCTATAATAAAGCTACTACGACCACCCATACTCTCCAAAGATGAGAGTGGCATCTTGGCCGTGGGTACAACTGGTAAATCTGCAACTACGCTTACGTACTTGTGTATTTGGTGCCTACCTGCATCCCAATAAGGGCGAGAGGCTTCATTCCAGTATAATTTTTGTTGATCAGGATAGTTAGAAGTAGGATTTCTATAAGTTCCTAAAATAACACTTAACTCTGCTCCTAGGAACTCCTTATAAGCTAAAATATTTTTAAAGAACTCTTGATGGAGAGGAGTCTCATTTTGCTCATAAGTAACTATATAAAATTTACTTTCTTGTAAATTCCTCTTTTTAGCTTCAGCATATTCAGTCGTCTCATGTAATAAAGTATGACTTAATGTAGATTTACTAATTCCAAGTTGCTTCCACCAATTACTTATTGTTCGATTGGTAACTTCATACTTAGCTGCTAAATGGGCTTGCTTTTGCTCGTAGGTAAGGTGAGAGTTATTATCATGGTAATTAACAATGTACTCCTTATCCTTATCTGTCAGTTTTTTAAAAGTGGTTTTACTCATAAAATTTTAAATTATTTATGCAAATATACTAAAAGTTTTTTAAATTACAAAAATCATGCCTAAAAAATAGGGGCCCGAGAGCCCCTAATAAAGAAGGAGAAACCAACAAAACCCCCTTTTAATATTTATATTTAATTAATTTTATATCTCTGTTACAGTCCAACCTTTACCTAAAAGACTTGTTCTAGCAGCATCACTAGCAGCTGTTCTACCTAAAGGAATCTCTAACATACCATTTGATAATCCATTAGTATCTAATTGAATTATTATATTGTCAATATCTACTGCTACTAATACATTACCATCACACGATACATTTGTAAGTAAAGTATTATTAGTAATATCTAAATTAGTTAAACTGTTATCCTGAACAGCTAGGTTAACTAAAGCTGTATTATTAGAAATATCAATTGTTGATATAGAATTACTTAATACATTTAATGTTTGAAGCGCAGTATTTAAAGTAACATCTATTGCATTTAAACTATTAACTGAAGCTGTGAAACTTTCTAATAATAAATTCTGACTTAGATCAAAAGAAGTGGTACCATTATTACTCATTACAAGAATACGTAATGCTGTATTCTGAGTTAAATCAATTGTAGGAATACTGTTTCCAGAAATTCTTACTTCTTCAATAACAGTATTCTGAGTTAAATTAAGAGTTGCAAAATTATTATTATTAGCATTGAAAACTATTAACGCAGTATTTTGCGTTAAATCTATAGTATTTAAATTATTATCTTCACACCCTAATATAGCTAAAATTGTATTTTGAGTTACATCAAGAGCAGATAAATTATTGTTACCAGTTCCTAATAAAGTTAAAAGTACATTTTGAGTTACATCAAGTACATTTAAATTATTAGATGAGCAATCAAAAGTGTCTAATAATGTGTTAGTGGTAACATCAAGTATACTTAAGTTATTTATAGCACAAATGAAAGTATCTAAATTTGGTGCATTAGAAACATCAATAGTAGTAATATCTAAAGATGGTACATTAAATGTTGTTATATCTGTTGAAGGCGTTACTGTTACATCAGCTGTACCTGCATTAAGCGTGAAGTCAAATATTGGATTATCTCCAACTTGATTATCTGTAATACCTCCTGTTACATCCCATGTTAACGCCCCACCTGTTTTAATAACACTTTGAGCTTGCCATGTTGGTGATACAGATGTAGAACTTAATAATATAGAATCTGGAATTGGTACAGGACAATTAGGATCAAAACTCCATCCTGTATTTGCTGGTAAAGAAGTTACTATTATAGTCATTGAAGAAGGTAAAGCATTTGGCTTAACAAAGGATAATGTACCTGCTCCAGCAGTTTGACCAAATGGCGCAACATCTGCTTGCATAACTGTATGGTTAGTAGTAGGTCCAGTTGCTACAAACGCAGCACCATCCCATTCATAATCAGGTATATTATTGTAAGTTTTACCTACAAACATACCAGATCCACCTCCACCTTCCCAAAGTGCTGTATCGGCATCTGGTGGGTTTCCAGTAAAGTAACCACCAACAAATAAACTATCTGCTACGATTACTCCATCATACATAATTTGGAATCTATCTGGAATATTTCCAGCGTTATAATCTACAGTAACAAGTCCTGTATCTAACCCTAATTCTACATTAGTATAATAAGTACCTGCTTGATCATCCGCAGAGAATGATAAATCTTCACTACACCCAATACCAACTAGATCTGGACATTCTGTATCCATATTCCAAGCAGTTCCTCCTAATGGAGCAAATACTCTAACTGTCATTACCGCTGGGTTCGAAGTTATTTTTTGAAAGAAAATAGTACCCATTCCATCTGTTTGACCAAATGGTGCTACATCAGATTGTTGAATAGTAAGATTTTGAGTATTACCATTAGCTACAAATTGAGTACCATCCCAAAAGAATTCTGGGACATTATTGTAAGTATTACCTACAAATCCTCCTCCTAAATCTGGTGGATTACCTGTAAGTGAATCCCCCACATAAAGACTATCCGCTACAATGACTCCATCATATTCTATTTGAAATCTATCTGGTACACCAAAGGCTTCGTGATTTAAATTCACATTACCTAATTCAGTCCCAATATTTATATCAAAAATAAAAATACCTTGATTTCCAGTAAACTGGATAGCTTCATCACAAGGAATAGCAGTTGCTATACCTATAGCTGATATTTTATGCATAAAATTTCTAAAGTCAAACATAAGTTTAAGATGCTTTTAAGGTCCCTGCTAAATATTTTGTTGAAGCAATTACCTCTATTGAAGCTACATGGCCTTGACCATATAGTTGGTTTAATAAATCTTGTGGTACTATATCAGCATTATTGAAAGTCACTAACCCTGTACCCTTTTGAACAAATCCTACAAAGAATTCACTGGTAGCAGTAATAGCTGCAAAGTCAATAGTAACATCATTGGCACCATTATCGATTTCAATAACATAGTTACTATCTGAATCTAAAACATTATAATTACCTGCCACACCTAAAACAACTGTTTTAGAAGGATTTTTATTTAATATAAAAGCTTTTGATGCAGGATTGACCTCTAATACATCTGCTTGTAAATTAGCTGCTGCAGCTGCTACTAAAATTTCATTTACTAATGCAGTTAAATCTATGTTTACAACACTTGCGTCAGTTAATGTTAGTGCAAGATTATTTGCTGCATAAACTCCAGACTCTACATGATTATCTAAGAAGCTTAAATCTACATTAATATCAGGCTCTCCATTATTTCTAACTATTGTTAAAATTTGAGTACCGGTATCAAAAGAGGCAGATTGGACAAACGTGTCGTAGTTGTACTCGGACAGGTCTATCGTGCTAAGAACAGTATCCCCAGCCAGTGTGTTTATGATAAGTGAAAGTATATCAGTAGGAGAATCTAATTCTAGCCTATGAGTACCCGGCACTAAATCAATAGTATCTGTGTTTTGAATTACATCTATAAGGTTTAAATCCCCTGATAGAATAGTTCTAATTTCTTTATTCCCAATAAAGTTTATCCCTCTGTAAACCTCTGCACCTGTACCAACGTTTATAAGTGTGAAGAAATTAATAGCTTCAGTAAACTTATCACAAATAAACTGATCTAACATTACAATTAGATCTGCCCCATTTGTATTAGTTGGAATTCCAGAACATGCCAAAGTATCTCCTGTCCATAGTAGGCAGTTAAAAGATAAATCTTTTGTTGCACATGCGCAATTTTCTTGCTCTTCGCAAGCTGTGCATGGATCATAGTTATCGGTATTATTACAAGTACAAGACATAATTTTTATGGATTTTCAAGGGTTTCTACTTTCTCTTCTAGAATTACAATTCTAGCTTTAGCATCAATCAATGCCAACATTAAATTATCAATAATCAATGTTAACGTTGAATTTGCCGGAAGCATTAATTCTGGTATAGCAGTTGGATATAAAATACATCCTGAAGGGATAAATTCATCACATACAAGTGGTGTATTATCAACTTCTGGAATTTCTACCTGCTCATTACAATTTGTTGACATAAGTTTTAGTTTTTATTAAGGATTAACTTGAGCATCTATAGCACAGATCTTAGTAATCATAGCTTGAAGAAGATCCCCAATTGTATTCAGACCAGTATTACAAACATCATCTAAACACTCAGTATCTATGTTACATGCTGTAAGAGGTACATTACAAATAGAATCCAAAGCTTGGTTCTCTAAAGTTGCCTTTAAAGCACATAACTCTTCAGTAATTGGATTAATAACTTCAGATAATTTCTTGCTATCAACATCCGCATACGTATAAGTAATACAATCTTCAGTTAAATTATCAAAATCTAAGAAGTCTTTAATGGCTGTTACCTCATCATATAGCTCCTTAGTTGTTTCCTCGATCGTAACACAGTCCTCTGTTAAAAGAGAGGACCATGCTGGAAGATCTAATTCGTAAAATGTACATCTAGCGTTTTGTCTTTTACCACATGTATATTTTAATTTATCGCTACAACACATAAGTTAATTTTTATTTATTTATTTATTTTTATTAAACACCTTCTAAAATTACATTATCAGGTAAAGTTGCATGTCCTAATGTTTTCCATTTTTCACCTGCAACAGCTCCTGCTGCTACCTGTGTTGACCCTACTTTAGTAACATTACTAATTATTCTTTCAGCTAATAATACATCTATAAGATCTTGAGAAATAGTCAAAGAATTTCCCCCTTTTTGTAAAATAGAATTTTCTATAGAAATACCATTATTTAAAGTAAAATTATTATAAACCCCATTTAAAGTATTACCAATAAAATTAGAAGATTCTTCAAAATTTGAATTTAATAAATCCCCATTTATTATAGAATCTGAAAAATTGTCTGAATTTATAAATGTATCTTGAATTATTCTAAAATAAAGTTCTCTAAAATTAAAAGGAGTTGATGTAGTATCAAAAATAGAATTACCGATTATATTACTACCAGTAGCTCTTAAAGTTGTTCTTTCAATCCTATTAATATTTACATTAGTGAAAGAATTAAGTAAAGAAGATTGTATCTTTGATATATTTGTTTCCGCAATAGTACTTCTAACACTCAAATTAGATATCTCTGAAATATTACTATTTATTATTGTAGAATTAAAATTACATGTTCCAACTTGATACAATTTAGAATTTCTAATATTTCTA